>JACCDN010298836.1_pt1 | contig 24304 bp, 23 predicted proteins | sample 7441691 | NCBI WGS metagenome assembly JACCDN01 (sample SAMN15323439, study PRJNA562643) | freshwater metagenome | isolation source: river surface water | place: USA:Blue River Watershed | collected 2017-08-16 | reverse complement strand
TGGCGTGCCCAAAACGACTCATGGCCGCCTCTCCCTTACCTGCAAATAAATAATGTATTTCATATAATCTTTTGAGATCTAGTTCGCGAACTAGAGTTGTCGCTTGGTCTAGAGACTGTGAGAAAACTGTGATTTTCGTATTAGATTCACAACCAACTGAACTATTTGGGCTTACTCCTAGTTGCCTAGAATAATAATCGTAAAAAGTTGGTCTTCTGCATTTAAACTCCGGATCATATAAGAAAAATTCAAAATTAACAGCAGCACTTTCTTCGCTATTTTTTAATTCATATCGATCTGGTGTTCTGGTATTTGCGTGATTGATATTCGTGCGTTTTTTTATTATTAAACCTTTAGAGATATAACCTGCAATATTGAGAAAATTAGGTGCTTTCGAAAATTTTTTTTGAAAATCAAATAAATGAAAAAGCTCATGAGCAATCGTTGATTTGACCATCAGATGATTTGTTGGATGAGTTCCTTTTATTTTGCGCTCATTTTTTTCAATTTCATTAAGTAACACATTATCAACTTCCAACCGTGGAATGCCTAGATCGAAGCGATTAACTCGCGCCAAAACTGAACGATCTTTAAGTTCTTCATCAAGTGATAGCCGAATTTTTCTATTTAATGCTTTAAATTCAACTTCAATAATTTCTGGCAATTCGTTTTTTAAAGATTCAGGTAAATCTTTTTCAACTTGCCCTAAAAACTTTTTAGCAGATTCATTTTCTTTATGATTTCCAACAATCTTCAATTCGAAAGCGTGTGTTGTGAAAACAAGAAATATGCTGATAATAACTGTTCCCAAGCTGGTCGTTTTCTTCATTAAAGAATCCTTTATTTTTATAACCTTAATAGAGTAACTCTAAAAAATTCACAGCTGTGTGCATCTTGCAAAATATACAGGGTGTATGTCATTTTTCGGCATCATAATTTTTGATGGCATTAACTTAAATCAATTATTTTCAGGTAATTTTTTCACTCAATGAACAAATTTTTTACAGCTCTGATAGATTCCTCCCATCACAAGATATACCCCGGAGAACTTATGAAAAAACTAATTGTCTCTTTAATGATCGTTCTTTCTACTCAATCTTTTGCAATTGATCTTACTTTATCGCCTATCTATACAGCTGTTGATCTTATTAGATCAGCTCTTGCGACTGTTGTTGCTCCTTTTCAATCAACATCTGCATCATTTGTTCAAAAAGAACAATTAGAAGCAATTAAGGCTGATGCAATTAATTTTTTAGCTGATGACTCGGTTCAATCTGATGCTTTAGCTGATTCAATTAAATTAATTAAGACAAAATCAGAAGAGTTAAATTCTATGTCTGATAAACAAATTGCTGGTCTTATTATTACGGCACTTCAATAAGCGCAAAAGATTCATTATGAAATTTTTGATTCTGGCTTCTTTAGAACTTACTGACAAACAAATTTCAGCGATGGTATTTGCTTCATTAAAATAATTTTTCGTGAGTATATGGGCAGATTTAATCCTAATAATGAATTACGAATCTATGGCAAAAGCCTATGCAAAACGCTTTTTAAAACAAGGGCGAGTGATATTATTACTTTTTTTGTAACTGAAAAAGTTTCCAAAGAATTTAAAACGGAACTCGCCTTCTTAGCTAAAAATAAAAAATCTTATCATCTTGTATCGCGAGAAGAATTAGAGACACTTACGAAATCAACTCATCATGAAGATGTTTGCTTAGTTGTTAAGAAAAAATCTAATCTTAGTTTCGATCAACTTTTAAAAAATATCAAAAAAGATTCTAGTCATTTAATTGTTGCCCTCGAAAATGTGTCAAACCCACATAATCTAGGGGCCATTATGCGAGGAATGGCTCACTTTAAAGCAAAGACTCTACTTATCACGGAAAGTAAAAAACTTGATAATGCAGCGGCACTTAGAACCTCTGAAGGAGGGGCTGAGTTTGTTGATATCGTCGAAGTTAAAGACTTAAACGCTGCCCTTCAAAATTTGCAAAAAGAAAAATTTGATATTCTTTCTACTTCGAGTCATACAAGCACTGGCCTCTACTCTCACCAGTTTAATCCTAAAACAGTACTGTTATTCGGAGAAGAAGGCCCGGGTTTATCTAAATCCCTTATTCAATCTTTTAAATCAATTAATATTGATGGATCTGGTAATGTTGAAAGTTTAAATGTTTCTGTCGCTTGTGCTATAATATTAGCAGAGTATTATAGACAAAATATTTAATAGACTTAAGGCTTCATCATGAAAATTCAAAACTTAAACAAACGTGCCATGCTCGTTATTTTAGACGGCTTTGGTGTCAATACTAAAGACAACAAAAATGCCATTCTTCATGCGAAGAAACCAAATATCGACTATCTTTTTAGTCATTACCCCATGACCACGATTGAACCTGGAGGAATTTTAGTTGGACTCCCAAAAGGTGTGGCCGGAAATTCAGAAGTAGGACATATGAATTTAGGCGCAGGAAAACCAGTGCGCCAAGATTTGGTTCGTATCAATGAAGCGATTGAGCAAAACACTCTAAGCGATATGAAAGAATTAAAAAACCTTATCGCCTATGCGAAGTCGCATTCAAATCGTATTCACTTGATGGGACTTTTATCAGATGGCGGTGTTCACTCCCACATTGCCCACATAAAAGAACTAGTTAAAATTTTAGCCAAAGAAAAAATTGAACTTTTCCTACATGCTTTTATGGATGGCCGCGATACTGCCAAAGATGTTGGCGGAAATTATCTCGATGAAATCGGTAAAATTGATGAAATCAAGATCGCATCTATTGGTGGCCGCTCCATTGGAATGGATCGCGATCGCAGATGGAATAAAATTGAACACGCCTACAAAACTTTTATCGGCGAGGGACTTAATAAATTCGATCTTGCTCCACGTATTTATTTAGAAGATGAATATTCAGCAGGAAGATTTGATGAATTTATTGAACCAGCACTCTTTATAAAAGAAGGCGCTATTAAAAATGACGATGCTGTTTTCTTTTTTAACTTTAGACCAGATCGTGCAATTCAAATGAGTCACTGCTTGGCCGATCCGAAATTTCGTGAATTTCAAACACCTGTAAAACCCGGTTACTACTTATGCATGACTCCTTATATCCAAGACGATGTCGATCTTCCAATTCTCTTCGACAAAGAAAAAGTGCCTGGCACTTTTTCAGAGTATTTGTCAAAACTAGGGAAGAAACAATTTAAAATCGCTGAAACCGAAAAGTATGCTCATGTAACTTTCTTTTTTAACGGTGGAGAGCGAAAAGCATTTCCAGGAGAAACTCAAATTCTTGTTCCTTCCCCTAAGGAAGTAGCGACCTACGATCAGAAACCAGAAATGAGTGCCTTTAAAGTCTTAGGGAAACTAGAAGCCGCACTTGAAGATCACTCATATGATTTTTATTTGGTGAACTTTGCCAATTCTGATATGGTTGGACATACGGGAAATTATGAAGCGGCGATTAAAGCAATTGAAGTGCTCGACGAATGCATAGGTCGTTTAATGGAAAAATGTCGCAAAGAAAAAGTTACAATGTGTGTGACTGCTGACCATGGAAATGCCGATCAGATGTGCCATGAAGATGGATCCGCCCATACTTCGCACACCGAAGCCCCTGTTCCGTTTGTGGTTTTTGACGATCGTTTAAAAGATGCTAAACTTAATTCTAATGGATCTAATCTTGCCTTAAAAGATGTGAGTCCAACCATGTTATATATTATGGGAATTCCCATGAATCCAGAATTCACAGGAGTTCCTATTTTTGAATAAACCGGAGTTAGTATGGGTAGTATAAAATCAATTGCAATTTTATGTAGCGGTGGAGACAGTCCGGGAATGAACTGTGCCATAAGGGCGATAGTAAGAACTGCGATTCATGAAAACCTAGAAGTGTATGGTATTCAAAAAGGTTATCAAGGTCTGCTCGAAGGAAATATTAAGCCACTTTCTGTTTCTTCTGTAGGTAATATTATTCAACATGGTGGAACAATATTACAAACCTCACGCTGTTTAGAATTTCACGAACCGGAAACGAGAAAAGAAGCAGCTCATATTTTAAAACGTAAAAAAATTGATGCCTTAATTGTGATTGGTGGAGATGGATCTTTTAATGGTGCTAATCTCCTTCATAAAGAGCACGGAATCCCAGTGGTAGGAATTCCTGGAACAATTGATAACGATATCACTGGTACTGATTATACAATTGGCTTCGATACTGCAGTTAAAAATGCTGTCGATGCTGTTGATAAAATTCGCGATACTGCCAACTCTCACGCCAGAACCTTCATCGTCGAAGTTATGGGAAAACGCTCTCCTGCGATTGCCTTATCGGTAGGGATTTGTACTGGGGCCGAAAACGTCGTACTACCGGCCAAAGAAATTGATTATAAAAAAATCGCGGCCGATATAGAGCGCGGAATTAAACGTGGAAAAACTTCTTCAATTATTATTGCGGCCGAAGGTGAAAAGGAAGGTGTTGCTCACGTTATTCAAAAAGAATTGAAAGATAAATTCAAAATCTCTGCTCACGTATGCATCTTAGGACACATTCAAAGAGGTGGAAATCCTAACCCTATGGATCGTCTAATGGCGTCGCATATGGGACATCATGCTGTAATTGCGTTAGTGAAAGGTGAAAAAGCCAAGGCCACAGTTTACCGCCAAGGTAAAGTGACGCTTGCCGAGCTTTCTGAATGTCTTGCGAAAAAAATGACATTTGACACAGAAGAAATCGATCTAGTGAGCACTCTTTCTATTTAAGATTCATTCGGTTTTAAACAAATAACTCTTTGACGCAGCTGTATTGCCAAATAAAGATTCTTCATGAAATACTTTTATGGTATTGACCCTAGGAATTCTATGAAAAATCTAACTTTGATCGCACTTACTTTTTTAGCTCTTAACACTTTTGCCGGTGTCTTTAGGGTTAATCCATACCAAACAATTACTCAAGATCGTGAAGTCACACTTAACTTCTGGCCAGTGAATGACGCTGCCGTCGATATCAAAGTAACAAAAAAGAAAAATGGTTTTGCTAATTTCGAGATTAAAAAATTTCAAGCATCTAGTTCTGAATTACAAAAAATAAGTCTCGGAACAATTGCTTGTAACGAAACTTTATCTTACGAAATTTTTTTAGATAAATTTAAGTATGATCAGGTTGATCTTCCGGCCCTTAAATGTGTTGAAGAAAATAAATCAATGAATATTGGTTTTTTAAGTGACACTCAAATTAAAAATGAAAGTGGTCTTGAACGAGCAATCAAACTTTCAGAACTCGTTGAAAAAATCCACAAGGACAATCCCTTTGAAGTTTTAGTTAATGCTGGAGATATTGTTCAGGTTGGGGCGAACATCACTGAGTGGCTACAATTTTTCGATGTCTCAAAAACGTATCTACCAAAAACTTACAATATCGCAGCTGCTGGGAACCATGATTACTATGATACAAATACGACGAATAAAACACCTGACTTTTTTGCCAATTTTTTCCGCTCAAAAAATGATTCAAATCTTGGGAATGTCGCTTTTGAATTAGGAAAAATTAAATTCATCGTTTTAAATACAAATTTCAATGTACTTTCAGAGGATCGTATTCAATTACAATGGAAATGGCTTAAATCAGAGCTTGATTCTGCCCAGAAGAAAGACCTTTTTTCAGTTTTAGTAATGCACCATGCTCCTTACAGCTCTAGTGCAGAATATATAAGGCCTATTCCAAGACGTTTACGTGAACAGATGGTGCCAATTCTTGAATCCTATAAGAATGTTCAATTAGTTCTTTCTGGCCATTTGCACATGTATGAAAGATCACTTAAGGATAATATTAATTACCTTATCGCTGGGCCTTCTGGTGGTATTTACAACGTACTTTCCTATAAGAATGAATACATGAAATTCTTTAAGCAGTTCGTAACAACTTTTACCTTAATTAAAATTAATTTTCCAAAAATTACTTTTGAAACTTACGATATCGATCAGAATTTAGTGGAAAAATTTAGCTTCACGATCAAGAAATAGATTGCTCCCTACTGTGGGAGCATTTCAAAATAATTAATCATTTTTGCTAGAATACTTTGAATCATCAGTTTCGTCTTCAAGCTCTTGTGAGCTTTTGCCGTATAAAATTCTTCAGAATTCCAGCTTGCTGAGTTATTTTTTAATGAACTATAGTAAACTTCCAATTGCTTAGTTGAATTATTATCATTGCTAAGTGGAAAGATATTTACTTGAATTTCAGAATTTGCAAGTCTTGAAATTGGATCGAAATTTGAAGTCCCTACTCCTTGAGTGAAATTATCAATCATCCAAAACTTAGCGTGTAATTTTCCTTGATTCTTCGTTCCGCCAAGCTCTTTGTTTTCTAAGTTACCATATGCCAAAATTTCATATTGCTTAGAATGAACGCCTGCTTTCTTTAACTTTTCTAATAATTTTGGCATTACAAAATATTCAACCATTGATTGCGCAAATAAGTTGTCAGAGGTCGCACTTGAATTAGTAATCAAGCGAATTGTTCTTGATTTATCTTCTTTCAACCACAAAACTAAATCATCCATTTCTGAATCTTTAAAAAAGATATACGGCGAACAAAGTGTAATATTTTTCTTTGCTTGCTTGATTTGCTCAAAAAAGTTTTCAACAATTGAATCTTTATTATCTTTATAAGCATTTTTAATGCGCCCAAAAAATGATCCACGATTTAAATTTTGAATGTCATTTAAAAACGAAACCCAACCATTATCTAAATCTTTATTTAAAAAATCTTCATCAGTCATTCGACTTAAAATTTTTCCTAAGTCCTGCCCTTCTGTGCTCAGACTCTCTCTTGAAGATTTTTTAATTTTCTTCAATTGTTTAATGGCATTTGAATCACCAAGCTTAAAAATAAATTCTTTTAAGCTCTTATTTGCAAGATAGAAATATAAGCGGTTATAATGCTCTTCTAAAACATTATGAATATAATCTTTTCCATCTTTGTCTTTTTTTACAAAAGCAATATCTTTAACAAAAACTTCTAGATCATTAAACGTCGACTCAATTTCTTTCTGAGTACCAATTGAATAATAATGATTGCTCATGTTTCTTCCACCAATAATCGCCATTGAATTTTCAGCTGACTGAGCATCGATCAATAGGATCTTATCGTGAGAGCGATTAAGCATTGTAAATTCATTTACTGGAACATTTTTTCCTGTAATTAAAGCGATGACTCTGCGATAGAATTGAGCAATTCTCGCTCTGATATTAAAAACTGGATTAATAATTTTAAAATCAAAACTTGCACGCCCAATAACTGCGCCTGCCTCATCTCTAATTTGTCCACCTTTTACTAGTGATAGTGCTTGAATCTGTTTATAAAGTGGAGCTTGAGAAATTGATCCCGTTCCATCCACCATCATGCGAATGCTAACACCTCTTTTTAGAGCTTGTCTTAATTCATCTAATAACAAATCTGATGCTTCCGATTTTTGAAAAATATAGTAAGTTAAATCGATCGTTGATTTCGCATTTCTAATAAGCATGATTTTTGACATGAGCGATTCTTTGGGATCAACTAAAAGCTTAAACTTTCCAAGAACTGCCGCGTCTTTAACTCCATCCTTGAACCCATTAAAAATATCTTTAGAAATTGCTTCTTCTTCTTCCGTTAGATTACGAATAAGTCCATTTCTTGGCGTTACTTCTGGAATCCTTGCTGTTACCGAGGCATCATCAGAAACGCGAGTTGAATCATCTAAAAAACGATTCACAATACTTACACATTCATCGTTTTGTGAAGCCGCTATATTAAATGTAAAACTAGTTAACACTAATACGAATAAAATATGAAAACGTCTCATGTACCTTAGCATTGAAAACTCCAGTAATTCTTAAGCCACTCTAAAATACCGAAAGTTTGGATAGGGTGGTAAAAATTCGACAGAAGTTGAATTTTTTACACCATAAACGAATTTTTCTTGGCTTTTGGCAAAAGTAATTAGGAAAAATCATGGATAAATTACAGGCCCAAAGGCATCATGATGCTCCTTTGAAACTCGGACCTAAAAGCTCCTCCAAATAAATATGACCGAAGTTTGCTTTAAGCTCCATTCTCCTAGGAGCTATTAGTTTTGGAATCCCCATGGTCTCCTCTGAAAAGGAGGAGAATAACTCTGCTTGCTCCGACTCATTTAGATTCAAGTAATCCACTTCTCCCTGTACGCTGATTTTTCCAGAAGCAAAACAATCAGTAAGATCAAAAATGGGCAAGACATCTGCCATTTTCCAAAGCATCAATAAAAGTGGCAATTCTAAATAACGATATTCTTCTGTTTTAAATTTTTTCCCTTCAATCTCTCCTTCTGCGCACAAGATAAATTTATAAGGGGGAAACTTTATTCCACGCACCTTTGATAAATAAACAAACTTCTCTTTCATCGCCCTCCCATGTTTTCCCAGACCCACAATTTCAATTCCAGGAACACTTTTGGTGCAATAACCAAATAGTTCGACTCTCTCTTGGCTTCCTTGAAAGGGATAGAGACTACTCATTCTAATAAAGCTCATAAATCCTCCTTATCATTAACAGCAAAATTAACAACAAAGTAATGCATTCAGCTCTCTCCAAGCAGTTATTTAAACTGCTGTAATAACAGTTTGATTTCCAGGCACCTGAAGATTTTTGAAAGAACTTGTTCGCAAAATTTAACTAATACCAAAATCGGATAAGTAATATCCAATAATGTTATTTTGATATTCATATATTTTATTGTAAAACCAGCAAAACCAAATAGGAGGCTCTTATGTTCAAAACATTAATTACTGCCAGTCTTGTGACTTTTAGTTCGTCAATTTTTGCTTTTACTCCAGCTTCTGGAATGGTTCTTAAGTGCTACGACAGTGTTTCAAACTACACTTATAAAATGACCTTAGTTGATCTTGGCGATGAAACTGCACAAATCGAAGTTTTCAATCACTACGGAAAAAAAATTGAAAATCACAAACAAGCTGCTTTCAACGAGCATTCCTCTGGAAGTTTTTTTCTAACTTATAAAAACGACCAAGAATATTTCAGCATTAATTTTAATAACAATGATTTATTTGACGCTTATTATGAAGATCGTGGTGATAGTCGTGCCGTCGATTGTCATATTATAGAAAATTAATTAATGGAGAAGTTTATGAATAATGTTATATTTATTTTTGCAATGATCCTTACATCGCAGTCGTTTGCAGCTGAAAAAAACACGGAATTAAACTTAGAATTTGCAAATGAAATAATAAAAAAAGCAATTATTTGCGGGCAGAAAAATAGCTGGAGGCTTTCAATAGCTATCGTAAATGCGGAAGGGAATCTAATCAATTTTCAACGTACTGATGGTGCATTTGTCGGAAGCATTGATGCATCTATTGCCAAAGCATCTTCCGCCAATGCCTTTCAACGCTCAACAAAGGTTTTTGCAGATGCTGTAAAAGATGGGCGCATTGGATTACTCTCTGTAAAGAACGTCATTGCGAATGAAGGTGGTCTTCCAATTGTTATAAACGGAAAACATGTCGGAGCAATCGGAATCAGTGGTGCAAAATCAACAGAAGATGAAATCTGTGCGGCAAAAGCTCTAGAGTAATTTTAATATTATTGAAATTCTAGATTTATTTTATGCCAGAGACTGGTATTCAGGTGAGGGGCGCGTTGGTTTTGCTGTAAAGTACAATAAACAAGTCATTATTTTGACTCACACAATCGCTGGAAACATCACATTTGGTGACAAGAGATTAGATTACATTTATTAATAAATTTTAGGGGGGAAACCCCCTTTTTAAACCAAAGCCTCTAGAGTATGATCATTTCTCGAGGTGACTATGGGTTTTAGAATTGAAAAAGATTTACTTGGTGAAATGAACGTTCCCGATGATGCTTATTATGGCATTCATACAATGCGTGCAATTGCTAATTTCGAAATTTCAAATCAAAAAATTCAAGACTTCCCTATTTTTGTGAAGGCCCTCGCAAAAACAAAAAAGGCCTGTGCTATGGCCAACAAAGAACTTGGAACTCTTCCAAATGAAATCGCAAATGCTATCATTACTGCTTGTGATGAAATCATTGTTAACAATCGTTGCCTCAATCATTTTCCCACTGATGTTTTCCAGGGTGGTGCGGGAACTTCCGTCAATATGAACATTAATGAAGTTGTAGCTAATCTTGCGCTGGAGATTTTAGGGGAAGCAAAAGGAAAATACAATCGCATCAACCCTAACGATCACGTAAATAAGTGCCAATCGACAAATGATGCTTATCCAACTGCATTTCGAGTAGCTTTATACGAAGAAATTATGCTCACACAATTGGCCCTTATCGAATTAGCAAAATCGTTTGAAGAAAAAGGCGATGAGTTTCAAGATATTCTAAAAATGGGACGCACCCAACTTCAAGATGCAGTTCCTATGACCTTAGGGCAAGAATTCAAAGCATTCTCTACTCTTTTAAAAGAAGATGTTAAACTACTTGATACGATGAAAACCTTAATCAAAGAAGTTAATTTGGGTGCTACCGCAATTGGAACGGGAATCAACACTCCCGAAGGCTATGCTGAACTAGCAGTAAAAAAATTATCATCTGTAACTGGTTTTCCCTTTGTGCAATCTGAAGATTTAATTGAAGCAACTTATGATTGTGGCGCTTATGTAATTATTTCTTCTGCATTAAAAAGAACGGCCGTTAAACTTTCAAAAATTTGTAACGATCTGAGACTTTTATCCTCAGGTCCTCGTTCAGGCATTAAAGAAATTCATTTACCAGAGCGACAAGCGGGCTCTTCTATAATGCCCGCTAAAGTTAATCCTGTTATTCCAGAAGTAGTAAATCAAGTATGTTTTAAGATTATTGGTAATGACGTGACAATTACAATGGCCGCAGAAGCGGGACAATTACAATTGAATGTTATGGAGCCTGTAATCGCCCAATGTTTATTCGAAGGCTTTGAAATTCTTCGCAATGCTTGTCACACGCTTAAAGATAAATGTGTCGTTGGAATTAAGGCCGATGCAGAACGCTGTCATGATTATGTTTTCAACTCAATCGGCATTATTACTTTCCTAGATCCGATCTTAGGTCATGCGGAATGTGATGTTATTGGAAAAATTTGTGCGGAAACAGGAAAAAGTGTTTCAGAGGTTGTATTAGAAAAAGGACTACTTACCAAAGATCAACTTGATCATATTTTCTCAATGGAAAACATGATTCAACCACGCTACTTGGGCAAAAGATACAACTAAAGGAAGAGTTGTCTGAATAGGAAAAACTCAGCGTATAAGAAACAAAACTAAATCCTTAAACTACAAATTAAAAATTTAGGCTTCACGATGGTGAAGCCTTTCTCATTTTAGAGTGCTTTAAGTGTCTTTTTGAAAACTTCTTTTTTGACTTTCTTTTTTTCGAAACTGGGAAGTTTTGAAATAGTGGCCTCCTCGTTCGCTTTCAATTCCATCGTTTCTTTCAAACGTTGAACGCGAACAACACCTTTACCCACTAAGATTCTCGTAGCATCCCCCATATTGTTAACAAACCATTCAGCATTTCCTGAATCCATATCTACATTGTTTGATCTAACTTGAAATAATTCTTTTGGCGTAAGCTTCTTGATGTTTACAAGCATTGCTCCTTTCTCAAGCTTTAAAAGTGTTTCTTTTGGGTTTAAGCGCTCAACTAGTACTTTGGCACCTACAAGCTTCACAGTATGACCATTTTGAAACTGAATTGTCGCTGAGTCTGATGCTTGAAGCTCAACCGTATTTCCTTCTGCTACTTCCATTCCATCGATAACAGATTCGGAATTTATTTTTGGAGTACCTTTAAAATTTGTGATCTTTGCTACTGGTAGGAATCCACTGGCATGAATAGATAACGATAAAAGAAAAATTGCCATCAATACTCTTTTCATTTTCTCTCCTTAAAAAAGAAGAGGTGCTATCGCACCCCTTTAATTAATTTTTCCTTAAAAAAAGGTGCCAGGCACCTTTTTAGCTTGGCCATAAGCCGCGTAACTTCATTGCCTTCTCAAGACGCTTAATCGCAGCAATTAAAGCAGCCGACTTCATGTTGACATTATATTCTTTTGAAACGCTATAAACGTTTTCAAAAGCTTGTTTTAAAGTATCGTGAAGTTTTGCATTGATGTCATCTAGATCCCAAAAGAATGATTGAAGACCTTGAACCCATTCAAAGTAAGATACAACAACCCCACCCGCGTTACATAGAATGTCTGGGATCACGAGTGAGCCATTCTTAGTTACGATATCGACTGCTTCTTTTGTTAATGGTCCGTTTGCACCTTCAGCAATGATTTTTGCTTTAACTTTATGAGCGTTGTCTTTAGTAATAACACCATCGATTGCTGCAGGAATAAGAATATCTACATCTAATGCGAACAATTCTTCGTTAGAAATATGTTCAACACCTGGCATACCTTTTAAAACACGGTTTTCTTTTACCCATTTTTCACATTTTTCAATGTCTAATCCGTCTTTGTTATAGATACCGCCTGAAACATCAGAGACTGCTACGATTTTTGCTCCTTGAGCGCGAAGATCATGAGCTGCTGGGATCGCAACTTTACCAAAACCATGAATAGCAACAGTTGTTTTTTGATTAATAGCTAATCCAATTTTTTCAGCAGCGAAGTTAATACAGAAAGCAACGCCTTTACCTGTTGACTCTGCTCGCCCTAGTGACCCACCAATTGAAATTGGCTTACCAGTAACTACAGCTGGAACGGTATAACCTTTTAATTGAGAGTATGTATCCATGAACCAAGCCATCGTTTGTCCATCAGTTCCAATATCTGGAGCTGGGATATCAATTTGAGGTCCGATAATCATATTGATTTCTGTACAGTATCTTCTTGTTAGCGCTTGTAATTCTTGACGAGATAATTGAGTTGGATCAACACAGATACCGCCTTTAGCTCCACCATAAGGAAGACCAACAAGAGCACACTTAAATGTCATAAGCATGGCAAGACCTGCTGTCTCAGAAAGATCGACTCCTGGATGGTAACGAATCCCTCCTTTACCTGGGCCCAATGATAAATTGTGCTGAACTCGATATCCGATAAAAGTTTTTACTGTCCCATCATCTAAACGAATAGGCACAGAAACTTGTAGCGCACGTTTTGGATACTTTAATCTTTCTGCAACGTTTGGGTCTAGGCCCATTACTTTTGCAGCTTCCTCTAATTGCTTAATAGCGTCTTGGAATAACGCACTATCAAACAGACTCATGAAAACCTCCGAGTATTCGTAAAAATATCCACCAAGGATACTCTTTGGGATTGAGGTTTTCTAGTCTTTTTCTTGAATGAAAATCTGATAAAAACATGTTCGCAGACGATTAACGCAACTCTCTTAAAAAGTGCCAGGCACTTTTTCTCTTTTTCTTTATTCTTTTCAGAATTCAAAAGGAAAGGCTGCAATCATTTCGACTCTCTGATCTTCGACTTTGTGAGCGAAAGCTGGGCTTCTGTTGGTCGTTGAGACACGTGCCTTTAAATTCTTCGTCAATTCTTGATCCATAAAAGCAATCCAAACTGAATTTTTTAACTGAAACTCAGCCCCGCTCCTAAAGCCGATGGATTTAAATTCTTTTACAGCTACTGTACTAACCCTCCCATTTAAAGTGAGTGTTGTATTGAATTCAATATAAGGGTTGCGAACTTCCATGATCCCCTTCCCCTGAAGAACTCGAGCTTTAAATTTAATGGCATAATTTTTTGACAATTGAACTGTTGATTGTGGTCTTACAGCTTTTTCTATTTTACCAACTTGATGAAGAGTTGATCCTTCTTCTGCATTTTTGATTTCACCAGACAATTTCTTGTCTGCATATTTAAGAAGATTTTTTGAAATCATTTTCTTGCGCTCAGAAGCTTTAGGTGTTTTATAAGCAGTTGCATTAGTTGATTCAAGATTCCAATTTTTTGCAAATTCATCTTTCTGCTCATAAAGAGCTAAATCATTACGCATCTTTTTCATAATGCCTTCATTGTCATCTTGTAACCAGACTTCAACCCAGGCAGCCTCGATGGCCGGAGGTACAATTACCTCTTCATCAGGAACAGTGCTTGAGGCAGGAACACGTATAGCCTTTTTGGTTGAATCTAAGCTTGATGCATCGATTGAAATTGAACAGAATGTAAACAGTGCAATTTGACTAATTTTCAGACAATTCGCAAAGTTCTTTAATTGAGTTCCAGTCATTTACGCCTCTTTATAAGTAGGTCCTACCTAATATAGAGCAAAGCGCATGCCAAAAATTCAAAGAAAATTTAAAGACGACTAAATTCGTTTTATTAAGCCAAGCAACCTCTAGGCAAAATTAGCCGATCTACAATGTACAAAAAAAATTCAGATATTGATCTATGCCATAATTAAACTATAATTTAAAATATTCTATTATCAGCAAGTTAAGTAAAAGTGGGCAAAATGAAAAAAAAAATTAGCTTTAAAATTAAATTAACATTGTACATATTAATGGTAAGTATCATTCCCTTAATCATTTCCTCAATCATTACCTTAAACTATAGTATAAGTTCCCTAGAGGACTCAGTTTTTCAAAAGTTGGAATCTGTCAGGGATGCCAAAAATCAAAACATATCTCGATATTTAAAAAATTTAACTGATAACATAATCACTCTAGCACATAACAAAATGATCATAGACGGAGTACCAGTTTTAAAGGCATCTTTTTTTTCAGAAGCCAAAGAACTTCTACCCAGTGAATTTAAAAAGCTCGAAAGTTACTACCGAGACGAATTTTCAAAAGAATATAAAACCAAAAATAATCGCGAAACAAATGCGGTTGAAATATTAAAAACTTTGTCAGTCGAAACAAAATTTTTCCAATATTTGTTTATTGCTGAAAACACTAACCCATTAGGGTCTAAGCATCTCTTAGACGGCAATTCAAATGCCGGAAGCTACAACCAAACTCATCGCATAATTCACCCAATACTAAGAGAATATCTAGAAAAATACGCTTTATACGATATTTTTATTTTTGATTTAGAAGGCAATATTCTATATACCGTTTTTAAGGAGTTAGATTTTGCTACCAACATAAAAAATGGCCCCTACAAAGACTCCAATCTTGCTAAAGTATTTAATCTTGCCATGGCTTCTAATGATAAGAATCAATTTTCGCTTGTCGAATTTGAAAGGTATTATCCAAGTTATGAAGCCCCGGCTTCATTTCTCGCAACTCCAATTTGGGAAAATAACAAAAAGATTGGGATTCTGGCATTTCAGCTTCCTTTATCAACGATTAACGAAATCATGGCCGAAAATTCTGGACTTGGAAAATCCGGTGAAGCATATTTAGTAGGTGATGATTTCAAACTGAGATCTGATATTATTCAAAATAAAGAATTCAATCTTTTCAATTCATTCAACTACAATAAATTAGTTAAAACAGCAACTGTTGAAAAAGCATTATCTGGAACACCAGGTAAAGTTGAAAACGAAAATTATGATAACAAAAAAGTATTTTCTTCTTATGGGAAATTAAATTTTAAGAATTTTAATTGGGTGATTGTTGTTGATCAATTAAAAAGCGAAGCATTAGAGAAAGTTGCTAATTTAAAATATTTATTTATTGTTATCATTTTAATGTCGATTGCAATCGTTATACTAGTGAGTTTCTTTATCTCAAAAAATCTTAGCAATCAAATCGAGGGTGTTGTAGAAAAACTTTCAACTTCCGTTCATGAAGTTCAAAATTCAAACCAAAAATTAGATATAGTGAGTGGAAATCTTATTGAATCAGTACAAACACAAATTTCCAGTATCACCGAAAGCGCTGCTGCGATGGATGAAATCTCTTCCATGATTAAAAATAATATCGACTCTTCAAAACGCATTAGTGTTTTATCAGACGAAGCCAAGCAAAATGTGAACACTGGAAAAGAAAAAATGTCTCACATGATTGAAGAAGTTAATCTCATATCTAATAGCTATGACCAAATAGAAGATAGTATGAATGTTAATAACTCTAACCTTGAAAAAATACTTTCCGTGATAATCGAAATAGTTGATAAAACTAAGATTATAAATGAGATAGTATTTCAAACAAAATTATTATCATTTAATGCCTCGGTCGAAGCTGCTAGGGCGGGAGAAGCTGGAAAGGGATTTTCAGTAGTCGCTGAGGAAGTTGGAAATTTAGCAAAAATGTCTGGTCAAGCAGCTGAAGAAATTGCACAAATGCTCATCAATTCTCAAAAAGAAGTGCAAGAAATTACGATATCAACTAAAAGTAGCATTTCAAAAATTTTAGAAACTGGAAGAAAACAAGTTATTGAAGGTGAGAAAATTGCTTCAGAATGTAGTTCCGAATTGGTTGAAATCTTAACGAAGGTTGATCTACTAGACACATCAATTAAAGAAATTACTCTTGCCCTTAATGAACAAAGTATAGGAGCTGAGGAAGTTAACGCTGCAATGAAACAACTAGAAAATTCAGCAAATGAGACCACTCAGGCATCTAATAAAACTCAAGAGGCTGCCAGCAACCTAAGGGACCAAGCGCATTTACTGAGAGAGTCAACGCAAGAATTAAGAAAAATCATAGGCTCTAAAAAAGCGTATGATGTGAGAGCTTAAAAGTAATGCCTCTAAATTATTGAGGCATTACCTAAAGAACATTTTATTGATCCATCATCTCTTTAGTTTCTGCCACTAATGTTTTTAAAAGCTCTTGAGTCTTTTTATCTAAATTCATGTCTTTTGACTTAGATTGCATTGCTTTTAAAAATGCATTGGCGGTAAGACCTTTAGGCAATACTGCACTAACAGGAGTTTTTTTGGAAGCCTTCACTAATCCACCATTATTAATGGCCTTTTGTAATTCAGCACGTTTCGTAATATCTCCGGCCAAAATTCTTTTTTCAATGTCATTTCGCAGTTGACCTTTTGAAAGTGCGTCCCACTCGAGAAGAACATATTTTTCGATATCATGTTTTTTTGCTGCTTCTTTGATATTTTCTGGAAGTTTAGCAATTAATAAACTTCTGTGCACTTCTGATTTTGAAATTCCAAGTGCTGCTTGAATTTTCCTTTCGCTGGCATCGGTCGCAACTTGGTAATTTAAAATACCATCTGCTTTATCAATGTAATGAAGTTCTTCTCGTGATGAGTTCTCAGAAAACTGAATCGCCATTAATTCTTGTTCCGTTTTATTTTCTAAAACAAAACATGGAGCTTCTTCTGCTTTATTAAATGAAAGAGCTCTAAAACGTCTCTCTCCACAAATAAGTGTATATTTTTTAGTTTTAGCATCAAGATGCAAAACTAGGGGCTGGATGAGGCCGTTTACTTCAATGTTCTTTGCCAGATCTTTAATTGAATCATCGTTAAACTTTGTTCTAACTTGTTCTTTAACTAAAATATCTTTAAGCTTAATTTTATCAAGTCTCGCACCCTGCAGTAACTTTTCATCTGATATTTTAAAAACATCACGCCCAAGCCTCTCAGAGAGGTCAATTGTTGTTCTTTCTTTTTTAGATACGCGCGCAGCAAACGTTTTTGCCATATAAAAACTCCACTTCCTTGTTCTTTTTTATAGGATCAAATTATAAGTTTAGTGATTTCCAAAGATCGTCATACTCTCGGCGTCCGTTGGTTTTAGCTCCCATAGCACATACAGGCCTTCGAAGAGAAATCGACTCTTGTAACTGAACCATGTTTCTTACCATCGGTGCGATATTAAACGACTGAGCAAGTTCTTCTAATCTTTGTCTTTCAATTTTTCTTCTCGGATTAACCATTGAAGGAATAATGGTGAACTCTAATTTTGGATTTTCTGTTTCTTTGATAATTTCGAAAGTGTCCATAAGCTCTTCAAGACCATCGATTGAATAATCTTGTGCTTGAGTTGGAATAAATACGCGATCAGAAGCCACCAACGACATAATCAATTCGTCTCCAAGCATTGGGGGAGTATCAATGACTACATAATCAAAATCTAAACTTGGATCTTGTAAGCGAATACGCAGTAGTCTCTCTTTTCGTCCTACTTCTTTTCTGATTTCTGCTTCAGATAAAATTAATAACTTCGACAATGAAGCTAAATGTCTCGACGCGGGAATAATTTTTATATTTTTAAAAAATTTTTCTTTTCCTTCTGGGTCAACAACGATGTCCGTAACTGGAACATCTCCAATTAACCATTCAGGAACTAGAGTTCTTTGAATTTGAACTCCAAATGTTGAACTTAAATTCGCTTGAGAGTCTAGGTCGATAACTAAAACTTTCTTGCCCTTGCTAGCGAGATAACAAGCGAGCTGAAAACATTGCATTGTTTTTCCAACGCCACCCTTGTTATTTCCGACGGTGATAACTTCCATGAATCACTCCTATGTATAAGGAAATAAAAAATAACCTAGTAAAATGTTCGAAGACTGGAAACAAGATGTCAAAGAAAAAATGCCCCTACAAAAAAATATCGGACCAAGAAATCCGACAACTCCCCTCGGTCATTATAACGAATGATCAGCACCCTCTCAAACCTCCTCTTCTCCCTTTAAATATGAATGAAGAAAGTTTAATTCAAAAGATATTGTAGTATATGAATCAAATCTTTAATTACGATCCAGTTCTGAAAAAATCCCTGCTATTTTCACTAAATTTGCACCATTATCAATAACAGTGATACGGTTTTCACCTGCATTTTCTTGAACCTTTCCGTTTTTAGACACCAATTTTTTGGCAACCAAGAGAAGCATTTCTTTTATGTCTGTATTTTTCAAATCATATTCAAATGAAAAATAGTCAAAGGTAGCTTTTAATTCGTTTGGGGTAATTTTAGGGAATTTAAAAGCATCAAATTCCTTTTTTTCAATTATCTTAAACCCGCCATCGGGTAAGCGAACTCTAAATAAATTATTCTGTTCTAAGATAAAACCAAATACTTGTTCTGCATTTGAATTTGTCATTTTAATACTTGGTTCTTTCCTAAGCGTTTTTTTTTCTAATATACCTAAATCGTACTTAACATTGGTCATCACTCCAATATATTCAGCACAGCTTTTAAGTTGTTTGCATTCTTCTTTGGCAGAGACAATAGTCGAGAATATCAATAGGGTAATAATATAAAGCGTTTTCATGATCAAACTTCCATTAAGTGTTTATTATCCATTCTGCATCAGTTTTAAAAAAACAGGAAAAAAATTTCGAATTCTTTAGTTTTTTTGTATCTTAACGAAAAGCTACTGATGAAAAAGTCGCATTTAATGGCCTTAATGTTTATCTTCTCACTCCATACACTGGCCCAACAGGGAAAGATCGACCTTTATGGAAATGAAATTATCACACCAACCTCGGAAGATAAGCTGACTGCTGCTGTGAATATGGGGGAAGTTTCCACGACCATGACTAAAGCACTTAATTCATCTAAAAAAGATTGCAATGATTCAAAAGAACGGATGAGTTTAAAGCCTAAAAATGAAGTTATTTGTTTTTGTGAATTAGAAGCAAAAAAGCATCCATTGATTGGAGCACTACTGTTTACTGAACAGGATATTGCCACAGGTAACGACAATCTCTTTCACGGTCTTCCTCGCCTGATACCTGGGTTTATTAAGTATGACGGTACTGATTACGGCAGAACATTTGGATTAGGTACTGGTGTAAAATTTGTTGGTGATAAAGGAGAAGCTAGTGTGCGCTTTGATAGCACTGGTTTTGGAAAAGGTGTAAATTACAACGGTTCATTTTATAATCCAGAAAGAAAGCGCAATTTAGAATTTACAGAACAAAATACACTAGCTCTACGTTTAGATAAATTCTGGGACATAAAAGCTGATGGGAAAAACCGCACCTTTGTTGAAGTTGATTACGTAGAAGAAACAGATAAGGGAAAGCTTGCTATGCCAGTGCAAAATTGGTGGCATAAAATGAATGGCGAAAAGCACGCTGTTCCTTACAACTATCTGAACCATTTACAAAAAGATGGCCACGATGTGAAAGTTCAGATCGGAGTAGGAAAAGATCTCAATCTCGACTTATCTAAATGGAAATGTCTAGTTCGCGCGGAAGCAAAAGCTGGCTTCTCGTCTAAAAAAGGTGGTGTTATTGCCAGTGCTAAAGTTAGTACTGTCGCCAAACATCGCGCGATTTCATGGCTTGCGGTAAGTCTATATGCTGAAAGTTTAAGCGGGAGTGAAGGGCACGAAAAACATCGAGGACTTACTCTTAGTTTTCCATTTAAAGCGAATCAAGTGGAAATTGAACCCTATTTAGGTATTGAACGCCATCAAACTGCGCTTGATAAAAAGACCGAGAAGTCGGGAGCCAACCCGTACGAACCTTATCATACTTTAGGAATTAAAATTCGGTATTAAACCATTTTGCGCAAATTCGTTGCTGGAGCATCTTTAACGCTTCCATCGGTAATATACCATACTCGATCAGCAAGAGGCTCTAATTCTTCCACTAAGTTTGTGGCGAGAATAAAAGTAACTCCACGTGATTTAAATTTTTTGATCTGCTCAAAAATGAGTGCACGATTTTTTTGATCGACCACTGTCGATAGTTCATCAATCAAAATCAATGGAACTTTTGAAGCCAAGGAAAAAAGAAAAAAGAGTTTCAAGCGATCACAATTTGAAAGAGAGAAAATCAATTGATCGTTGGTTAAACCAAAAGCACTAAGCAATTCTTCTTCAATTTTTTTATCATACTTAGAATACAGTTCAGAATAGTTTTTTAGATACTCTTCTACCGTTGAATCAGTCGGAAGATTTTTATCCAAAGTAAGTAAATTAAGATGTGTCAAATAATCTTTTCTCGATTTAAAATCATCTGAATCAATATCATTAATTCGAATGGACCCATTTACGGGTTGATAAATCGAAGCCATTAATCTTAATAGTGTTGATTTTCCAACACCATTCTTTCCGATTAGACCTAATACCTCTCCCTCTTTAACCTGAGCGGTAAAATCTTTGAAAATAGTCTTTTCAGTTCCAGGATAGGCATATTCTAAATCATCAATTTGCAGAAAAACTTTGCCCATATCCTCTCTAATGCTTTCAAGATTATTCAATTATTATGACTAAAGCCCATGGTCTTCATCCATTACTTTTTTGAGATTTTATAACCTTATGATATTAAAGGTAACATAAGTTCAAATAAAAACCAACCAACCGCCAAAAAAATATGTCAACTTCATCTTACAGCAAGATATTTCCCTTCTCGAATGTGCACCTTAACATTTCTTTTAAAATAGGCTAAAAATGGCTTAAGTTTATCCCTTACATTAATGAGGTATTCATGATCAGTGAAATCAGTGTTCAAAGTTTAAAAAATAAATTAGCGAACAAAGACAATGATAAATTCCAATTTATCGACTGTCGTGAATTGGCCGAATGGAATGAAGCCCATATTGCGGGGGCTACACTTTTACCTCTTTCTGAATTTGAAGCAAAATACCAAGAGACACTACCTAACAAAGAAGAAGAAATTGTCATTCAATGCCGAAGTGGAAAAAGAAGTATGAATGCTTGCATGTTTTTACTTCACCAAGGATACAAAAATTTAGTGAATGTTGAAGGCGGAATTTTAGCTTGGATCGAAGAAGGCAACGAAGTTATTTCGGAGTAATTATGTTAGATCTCTTTAACGAAAATAATGTCACTAACCATGATGACCACGTTCCAACCATTTCGGAAGCAGAGCTTTCTGATGCCGAAGTTTTAGTTGAACTCACAAAAATCAAAGAAGAATTAAAAGACCAAGTTGTTGTTCTTGGTCACCATTATCAACAAGACGATGTCATCACATTTGCAGATTACACGGGAGACTCTCTCCAACTTGCCAGAGAAGCTGCCAAGCTTTCAAAACCCTATATTATTTTTTGTGGCGTCCATTTTATGGCCGAGACGGCCGATATGCTCACTGGCCCAGATCAAAAAGTGATCCTTCCAGATTTGCGCGCAGGATGTTCGATGGCCGACATGGCGGTGCGCTCTGATATTGATCATGCCTGGAAATTTATGAAAAGCGCTGTATCAGAAATTGGTGAAACGATCGTGCCGATTACCTACATCAACTGTGCAGCGACTTTAAAAGCTTTCGTTGGCGACAACGGTGGAGCCATCTGTACTTCTTCTAACGCTGAAAAAATTATTAAATGGGCCTTTTCACAAGGACAAAAATTATTGTTTTTTCCTGATCAACATTTAGGTCGCAACACTTGTTTTAAAATGGGTGTCGGTCTTGATGAGATGGTAGTTTATAATCCCAAATTAACAAATGGTGGATTAACTATAGAACAAATCAAAAAAGCCAAAGTAATTCTTTGGTATGGATACTGTTCAGTTCATCAAGGATTCACTCGTGATCAAGTAAAAAAAGTAAAAGAAAAAGATCCAAGCGTGCATGTCATTGTTCACCCGGAATGTAGTTTTGATGTTGTTCAAGCGGCCGATGATGCGGGATCAACATCGTATATCATTGAGAAAATCAAAAATGCTCCAGCTGGTTCAAAATTTGCGGTAGGAACTGAAATTAATCTGGTGAATCGTTTGGCCCACGAGTATCCTGATAAAACAATTACTTCTCTTTCTCCTTATCAGTGCTTATGCACAACGATGTATCGCGTAAGACCACGCTGGCTACTTGCCAGTTTCCGTGCGATTAAGCAAAATAGTCCAATAAACGTTATTACTGTCCCCGAAGAGGTAAAGGCCCCATCGCTTACAGCACTTGAGCGAATGCTGGCCATAAAGTAATCAATTTGAATTTGAGGTTTAAAATGATTTACGCTGATTACAATGGCAGTGCCCCTCTCTCTCGTGAAGTAAAAGATTATCTCTTCAAGCGTCTTGAAAAAGGCCCATTCGCTAACCCAAATGCCATTCATTATCTTGGTTCTAAAACTTTGATGGGTATGGAAAATGCGAGGGCGGTTTGCGCTAAAATCTTAGGCGCAGATGTTCCGCAAATTATTTTTACATCAGGGGCAACAGAAGGAATTACAACTGTTTTCCACAGCATTCTTTCAGGTTTAAATCCAGCACGTGATCAGAAAAAAACAATAGTAACATGTGGACTAGAGCATTCTGCTGTAATCAACACTGCTGCATTTTATAAATCCCAAGGCTTTAATGTTCACTGTAATCCTGTACAAGAAAACGGAATTGTGGATTTTGTTGCTTTAAAGAAATATTTAGAAGCTTATCATACTGAAGTTGCATTAGTTGCCATTATGGCCGCAAATAATGAGACAGGTGTTATTCAACCTTATAAAGAGATAAACGAAGTCTGCCAAAAATATTCACTTCCTTATCTTTGCGATACAACTCAGTTCATTGGTAAAACGGAATTTAATTTTAAAGAATCAAATGTTGATTACGCTGTTTGCTCTGGCCACAAACTAGGTGCAATGACTGGAACTGGAATTCTCTTAGCGAAAGATCCGACAACAATAAAACCTCTCATCATTGGTGGTGGACAAGAGCACGGCCATCGCGGTGGAACTCAACACTATCTAGGAAATGAAACATTAGCAGTTGCACTTAACTCGCTTCCTGAACTTTTTAAACATGTTCCTGAACTAGTTCGTGCCAGAATTGCTTTTGAGAAAAAAGTAAAAGCAGCTCACCCTGAAGTAGTAATCTTAGGTGAAGCGGCAGAAAGACTAGCAACGACAACTTATATTTCATATCCTGGAATTCATGGCCAAGCGGTTCAAATCGAGCTTGAATCAAATGATATTTTTGTGACTACTTCATCTGCATGTTCAGATAATATGCCGGTTACTTCAAAAGTATTGCGTGCAATGGGTGTAAGTGATGATGTTGGCCGAGGAGTAGTTCGCATTAGTCTTTGTTTAGGTTCAAATCCTGAAACGTACGCTGAGCTTGCTACTCACCTCATAAAGGCCTATGACAAACTTAAAAAAGTTAAGAGTTATTAATTATCTCTTCAACACATTCATTTTGGCATTCTTATTAGTTTCGTGCGCTCAAGTTGATTATAAAGGAATTTATACCGACAAGAGCTCTAAAATTGAGTTTGAAAAAAAGCTACCACTGATTCTCGTAGGGCAAGAACTACTGTCCAATCCGACAACTTATAAATATCTACAAATAGCTAAGACTAAAAATCCTCTGCTTCGTTCTTTCCTCATTCTAAAAAGAGAATTAGCACCAGAAGAAATCGAAAAATTAGTTAATAACTTAAATTTCTTTAACGGACTCGTGCTTTTTTCTCCAATTGATATGGGGGAGATGAAAAAACATTTACATGGTA
>JACCDN011023259.1_pt1 | contig 24331 bp, 22 predicted proteins | sample 7441691 | NCBI WGS metagenome assembly JACCDN01 (sample SAMN15323439, study PRJNA562643) | freshwater metagenome | isolation source: river surface water | place: USA:Blue River Watershed | collected 2017-08-16 | reverse complement strand
GGAGAAAGAAATATGGTCTCCAGCGCTAGAAAACAGTATCTACAGAGACTGTTAATAACAAGGGAATAATTCAGAAAAACGAAGGAATTTTAAGTGAGATTTTGGGTTGGGTTTGCGACAGTCTCAAAATGTTTCTTAGCAAAAGATCTTCCCGATCCAGACTTAAGATATTTCTCAAAATTTACGGCTTTTTCTTCGTTTTGAAAAGCGCAATAAAAATCTAAATTCCATGGTTTGAATTTATTAGTGTGAGGCGACTTTCCTGAATTGTGATCTTCTAATCGTTGCTTGAGATTTGTTGTGAAGCCTACGTAGCTTTGGGAAGGATGAGGTACGGATTTGAGGATGTAGGTGTAGTGCATTTCTCTTAGGGTGATAAGAATTAATACTGAGTTTGCTGGAAGAGCCCTCCTTCGCTTTATATAAACAATAGCTCTGAGTTTTTGCCTCATGAGCTACGGCGGGCAGCCTTCGCTCTAACAATCTCCGCCTGACAGTCCCGCCCATTGGGCTGGCCTGCCAGCCGAAGCTCGTAAGAGCGAAGGCTGGTGGAGCTAACGAGAGTCGAACTCGTGACCTCTTGCATGCCATGCAAGCGCGCTACCAACTGCGCTATAGCCCCCCGATGAAGAAAAACTGATTGTTGCGGAAGCGGCGCATCAAATATACTTAATCGCAAAACTGCAATTAATTTTTTTATATTGTCCGCCATCCTTCGCTTATGATCGAAATAGCAAATTTATTATTTCCCTTCGACATAGGTCACCGCTTCGCCGTTGCGAACCAAGACGTAGTAAGTGTTCCAAAAAGTGTTATAGGCATAAATTTTATCACCAGCGCGATATTCGCATTCAAATTTTTTTCTGATTTTATTATGAAGCGCGTCAGAAACTAAAGAAGTTCCAATCGTATCATAATAAGATTGCGCGGTGTTTTTTGTGTACTCGGAAGGCTCGGAACAGCCAAAATATTTCATGTCGGCACAGGCTGCGCTCAACAAAAAAATCGTAAGAATGAATTTTTTCATTTTTTAAAATTGGTTAAGATATTAGACACTGTCAGCTAATTATTTTTAGCGGCGCCATCGGTTTAAAAAAATTTCGTAAACCAACATGAAAGATCACCAACATTTAATTGACAGTAAAAGAAAATTTATTTTCTTAATCATAATTCTTGGAAGCGTCACAGCCATTGGGCCGCTGACTATCGACATGTATTTGCCGGCATTTTCTGCGATCTCAAAAAATCTTGCAGCACCCGAAAATTTGGTACAACTTTCGCTGACAACTTATTTTATCGGATTGGCTTTAAGTCAATTGATGTATGGCCCAATCATTGATCGTTACGGCAAAAAATTACCACTCTATTTTGGCCTGACGCTTTTTATTATTTCCACCATCGCCTGCTGTTTTTCTCATAATATTTATGAATTAATCTTCTTTCGTTTTTTTCAAGCAATGGGCGCGTGCATTGGCATTGTTGTTCCCCGAGCAATCGTGCGCGATATTTTTTCGCCACAAGAATCAGCTCGAGTTTTTTCTCATCTCATGTTGGTAATGGGATTGGCGCCAATATTAGCGCCACTTTTCGGCAGTTTTATTTTATTAATGTTTGGCTGGAAAGCGATTTTTGTTTTTCTAACTTTCTTCGGAATCTTCTGCCTGATAGTTTCGCGCTATGCTATTCCACAGACTACTTTGCCCAACGCAGATGAAAAAATTTCTTTAGTGCTAAAAAAATATTGGGAAATTTTGCACGATCGCAATTTTATCGTCGCAGCAATTTGTGGCGCAATGATAATGTCCGGACTCTTCTCTTATATAACCGCAGCGCCTTTTGCTTATTTAGAATTTTTTGGACTTTCGGCAAAAAGATTCAGTCTAATTTTTGCAGTGAATTCGATTGGATTTATCGCAACATCGCAACTTAATGCTTATTTATTGAAGAAAATTCCACTGGAAAAAGTTTTGGGAAAAATGCTGTTTGTGCCTGTATTTACAGGAATCGCATTGATTTTTGTTGGAATAAATTATCCACAATTTTGGCCATTTACAATAACGCTTTTTGTCTTTCTGGGCAGTATTGGCGCAATTATTCCCAACACAACCGCTCTGGCTTTGTCGAAACAAATTAAACATAGCGGATCAGCCTCGGCTTTGCTTGGAACTATTCAGTTCAGCTTCGCGACCGCAATATCATTTTTGGTTAGTAACTTACACGATGGCGGAATCACTTCGATGTCAATTATCATCGGCTCTTGCGGGATTTTGGCTTGCGTGGTTTACAAGCTTTTTAAGCGGTAATTATTCCAACCAATCTTCAATCATATTGGCCAATTTGGTTTTCGAAGTCGATTTTTCTAAATGAGAATTCATGCCACTATCCAAAGCTCTCTTAATCGTTTTTTCATCAGAAGATGACATTAACGCAATGATCGGAATCATTTTATAATTCTTAAATTTCTTGAAAATTTTCCCCTCGCGAATCTTCGCCGTGGCCTCATAACCGTTCATTATCGGCATTTCGCCATCCATTAAAACCAAATCAAAATCTTCTTCATCCAAAACTTTTAGCGCATCTTCGCCATTTTCAACATGACGAGTTTTGTAACCCATATCACGCAAAATTTTAGAAGTGATTTTGATGTTAGCTGGGTTGTCTTCGACTAATAAAATCGATTTATTTTTTTCAAAATTTTTCGACTTTTTTGCTTTTCGCAATTCCTCACTCTCTTCGTCGGTATAAGCATCGAAAAGTAATGTTATTTTGGTGCCTTCGTTTTTTTGCGATGCGATTTCGATCTTACCATTATGCATCTTAACCAATTTCAAAACAATCGACATGCCAATTCCGTGCGAATCCAAATCAGCAATGCCAGTTTTATCGATATTTTTTCCATGTCCTTGTAACAAAATTTTCACTTCTTCTTGCGTCATGCCAAAACCTTCATCCAAAACTTCGATGCAAATTTGACCTTCAGTTTTCAGATGTCGCGCCGAAATAAACACATTGGTTTTGGGCTTACTATATTTGATGGCGTTGGTGATGACATTAACCAAAATCTGCTTCATGCGCCTAACGTCGCAATATAATTTCAAATCACTTTCAATCGCAGTTTTGATCGCAACATGATGACGAATTGCCAAACTTTTATTCAGCAAAACAATGCGATCAATCAAAGTGGTGACGTCACAAGGTTTGAATTTTCCCAAAGAAAATTCGCCAGTTTCAATTTGATTGGTATCAAGCAAATCTTCGACAAAATGCATCAACTCTTCTGATTGATCGGCGATGGTTTCAACCATTTGCAACTCTTCGCTTTGCAGAATTTCTGACTTAGTTTTGTTGCCTAAAATAATTCTGCTTAAACCACAAATTCCAAAAATATAATTCTTAATATCGTGCGAAGATTTTGCCAAAAATTCCGCTTTTGCTTCGTTAGCGCGAAAGAGTTCAATATTAGTAAATTCAAGCCTTTGCAGCAATTTTTCTTCTCTTTTCGCCACTTCTTTTACCGAATTTAAAGTGTTAAAAAGATCGATTAATTCTTTGCCGCTCGGCTTTTCAATTGAGAAATTAAAATCTTTTTTGGAAATTTTTAAAGCAAGTTGCGACAGCTTGGATACTGGCTTGACGATGCGATAATAAATTTTCTGAAACAAAACCAGACAGCAAAAAATTACTAAAAATATGTAAAGTGATTGTCTAAGAAACAGATTAAAAATCTGCTGATAGGATTTGTGTTTATTGTAAAAAACTAAAACTTTGAGCGGCGATTCATCAATATTTCTGAGGCAAATAAAACTTTTATTTTTGGAAAATAAACCTTGAGAACTAACCATCCCGTCGTTTGGAAATCTCTCTAAATTTTTCGGATCATTAAAAAATTTATCGACGACAGATCGATTTTCTACATTCAAATTATGCGAAGCAAATGCCAGCGTTTTACCTTGAACTACGGCAAAACTGAAAGTTTCATTGCCGATAGTTTTAGTAATTTTATCGATGATTCTGTCGATATCTAAACCAAATACTAAAGTTCCAGAATATACCCCTTGGTCAGAAAAAACTCCCATTCCCACGGGAATAATCGAACGGCCGGAAAGCGCACCAATAATAGGTTTGCCGAATACTAATCTTTCGGGAATTGTGGAAGTAATTTTCAAATAATCACGACCCGAAACATCAACCGGATTATGAATCACACCCGCCGCACCATCCGCTGACATTTTATTGCGCAAATCAATCCAAGAAAAAGCGTTCCAAGTAATCGAAATATCAATCTGACTATTAATATTGCTAACAAAAGAAGAGAGAATTTTTGCCACTTTTTTCGTCTCTACATCCGCTTTATTTTCTTTGATTTGCTTGGTGGCGTAGAAGAGTTGATATTTCAAATAATCAACATTGTAGGAAATCGATTTTTCAACTTGTTCTGAGGCGACGACAATGCGGTCTTCAATTTTTTCTTTTTCTTGATCGATCGAGAATTTTATGAATAAGCATCCGACGATAAATATTCCGATTACAGACGCTCTGTAAATCAAAACGAAATCTTTAGTCAGCGACAGTGGAAAGTGGCGAAGAAATTTTTTTTTCATCTGTATTGGCGGATTAGTAACGATGCTTTGGAAATAACGGCTTACCCTCATTGATTTCCAAACCATTATCTCTTGCCCATCCTTCAATTCGGTCTATAACACTAGAAGAAGGATTGTGAAATGAAATATATGGAACACCTTTTGAAGGCCTGATTCTATCCTCAGAATTTTTTTCTTCTCCATCAAGGAATTTAGCCTGCGTTGCTTCAAGAAAAGATCGTCTGGCTATAATATCTTCAGCACTTTGCGTGACCACATCAACAAGTGCAATACGATAAGTACTACCCCCTCCTCTACTTCTCTCTTTAAAAATAGAAACCATGTGTCCCTCTATCGACTTTTTAGAGCTACCGTCCTCACCACTATCAGATGATGACCCAGAACTGTAATTATGACGAGAACTACCTATCTCTGATAAATTGCTCATAGCTCGAGAACGAGAAACTTGAAAGACAGTACTTGGAGTAATATCAGCCCTTCTAAATCTCTCCAAATTGACCTGCACTCTTGCTCCTTCAGCCATTGATTTTGAAGGATCGTACAATCTTAAATCTATCAACTCGCCTTCATCAAAACCCGCCAAAGGCAATTCTGTACAAGCAAGCAAAACGGGGAAATCTCCGTGCAAGGCTCTCATTTCAGCAACGACTGTAAGTATCTTCTCCTTGGCTTCATTAATTCTTCCAGCTTTCACGTCATAAATTGCCGACATGATTCTTGCTTGCTGACCTTCGTCAGGAGTAAAAAATTGGCGCTCTCTTGGATAAAAATCTTGGCGACATTGTTCATAAGCCCCCACTTGACCCTCTCCTAATCCCATACCTATTGTGCGATTGGTGCCAAGTAAAATCAAACCAGGAGCATTTAGATTGTCGTTTATAACCGATTTACGAATATCAACAATCATTTCCAAAGCTCTGGGAGAGCAAAATTCTCTCAAGCGGCCGTGAGTTGTGTTACAAGGTATCGTGATACATGTAGCCCTTATTTCCTCAGCAAAATTCATCATCATTTGATAATGAGGAATGTAAGAAGGACCGGTCTTAATTTCAAAACGCTGCTTTCCTGGAGCGCTACTTTGACTCCAGTGAATTGCAGGAGTGCTAGTAGAAGTAAGCTCATTAAAAAAATCTTGGCTGGCTAAAGGACCGGCGCCACCAGCAACGAACACACAGTTGTTCTCTGGACGATCTAATATCGGATATCCGCCATGTTCTTTTCTATCATTTATTCTTTTGGTTCTAAAAAATTTATCGAGCTCAAGATTTGCTAATAATTGAGGATTTAGCTCTAAAGATGATCCATCATAATTTAATAAATTCGGCCTTCTACAATAAGAACTGCCATTAGATTTTCTAACACTAGAAATCGCGATCGACTGATCAAGAACTTGACGAGCGAGCTCTTGCAATTCTTGATCATTTTTACCCTTAGAAGATATAATTTCAGCTTCACATCTTATATCCAGAGGAGTACCTGAAACGCCAATAGCAGCGATAATATCACATCCAAAATCATCACAAAAATGGATCTGATCTTTTAAATATCGAGGATCTTTATTTTTTATACCGACCGCAATTATTTCCGGAAAATGTTGGTCATCAGTAAGACCAATCTCATTACCATATTCGATGATATATTTGTTTAATTTTGCTACTTGAACTGGATTAAAACCGGTAACTCCAATCGTTCCCTTCCATTGAGTAATTTGCTCGGAACTTAATTGCGGATACCCTACTTTTTTATTTTTTACAGCTTGTGAACGACTCATTTTTTTAAAAATATGTTAAAAATTTTAAACCATCAGCAATTTACGAAAGCTAGATTTCCTTCTAAAATTTCGCTTCGCAAATTTTTGCTATAATAGAATTACTTAGAAGTCTTGATTTATCCGCAATTTTTATTCTTTCTTCTGACAATATTATAAATCCTGTTTTTTCAAGAACTCTTATCTTTTCAAAATTAATAATTTCTTGCAGCTTCTTATTGAAATGAGCTTGAAAAATTTCATCGCTAATTCCATCACGCAAGCGCAAGCCCATTAAAATCAACTCTTCACACAATTCTTCCGCCGAAATTTTTTCTTGTTTTTGAATTCCTGCGCCAAATTCTTCAACTTTTTTTAGCCAAGCTAAAGGTTCGTGAAGCATTGTGATTGCTGATCGCTCAGTTTCGTTTTCTAAATAAATTCTTGAATGTGCGCCAGCGCCAATTCCCAAATAATCGCCGCCTTGCCAATAAACTAAATTATGCTGACATTCGTAATTTTTTTTGGCGTAGTTGGAAATTTCGTAAAGCTCTAAACCAGCGTCAGACGTGATCTGATTCGTCATTTCATAAAAATCCGCACTTAAGTTTTCGTCAGGCATTTCAAATTCTTTGCGGGCAAATTGTGAATAAAATTTTGTACCTTTTTCGATAGTTAATTGATAAAGCGAAAGATGTTTAGTGCCAAAATCAATCGCTGTTGAAAGCTCTACTTTCCAAGCTTCAAGGCTTTGTTTTGGCCTTGAATAAATTAAATCGAAGGAAAAATTATCAAAAATTTTTGCGGCAATTTCAATCGTTCCAATCGCTTCTTTTGCCGAATGTTCGCGTCCCAGAAATTTCAAATCTTCGTCATTCAAAGCCTGAATTCCAATCGATAAGCGATTAATTCCAATCGCGCGCAAATCCTTGAATTTAGAGCTTTCCGACGATGTTGGATTAGCTTCCAAACTGATTTCACAATTTTCATCAATCTTCCAAAGCTGGGCAATTTTTTTCAAAATTCCTTCCACCAAAAATATCGGCATTAAAGACGGCGTGCCACCTCCAAAGAAAATAGTTACCACTTTACGCTGACCAATTTTCGCCGCAAAAAATTCCAATTCACGCTCATAAGCTCGCAAAAATTTTTCATATTCAACGCCCTCACGAACATGAGAATTGAAATCGCAATAAGGGCATTTTGATTTGCAGAAGGGATAATGGATGTAAATGGATAGTGCTTTGCTCACAATTGCCTTGATCTAAATTAAAGTTTGATAAATGTTATCGTTTCTCTTTTTCCAAAAAATAATTCTCTAAAAAAATGCTGCAAATCGCAATCGTAGTTTTTCGTGAAATCTTAGAAATTTCTTTAATTTTAGGAATTTTAACCGCCGCTACCAAAGAAATTAAAGGGCGCACCAAATGGATTTTAAGCGGCCTTTCTCTAGGAATCGTCGCCTCTTTAATTTTAGCATTATTCACTGATAAAATTTCTGAAACTCTTGACGGTATGGGTCAGGAATTTTTTAACGGGCTGATTTTAACTTCCGCCGCCTTCATGATCGGTTGGACAGTAATTTGGATGCAAAAGCATGCTAAATCGATCTCGGGAGAATTAAAGCGTTTAAGCAATTCGGTGCGCGAAGGCAAAAAACCACTTTATGTTTTGTTGGTTGTAGTTTTTTTATCAGTGCTGCGCGAAAGCGCTGAAATCGTGCTTTTCACTTACAGCTATTATATTTCTGGCACCTCAATTAGCGAAATTATTTTTGGATTAATTACCGGAATCATCTTAGGTTCCGCCGCCGGATTGGCACTTTATTTGGGAATTTTAAAAGCCTTCGGAAAATATTTTTTTATCGTCACCACTTGGCTTTTGATTTTTTTATCCGCTGGAATTGCCGCACAAGGAATTGGATTTTGGATCAATGCCCAAATCTTCCCAGCCTTAGGAAATCCTGTCTTTGACGCTTCAGAAATTTTATCGCAGGAAAGTTTTTTTGGAAAATTCCTGCACATCTTTTTTGGTTATATCGACCAGCCAGCTGGATCGCAAGTCATCACTTATTTTGCAACTCTTGGAGTTTTAATTTTAGGACTTCGTATCGCTAAAAAGATGTGATTTAGAAATCTCTAAAACTCCCTTTCTGGAAGCCTTTACAACTTCTTAGCCGCTTCAATCGCGCCGTAACTTATCACCGCTGACGCGCCAGCTCTTTTAAATGCCGTCAAACTTTCCAAAAAAGCCGCATCAAAATCAAGCACACCACTTTGCGCCGCAAATTTTAACATCGCATATTCGCCACTAACTTGGTAAGAAATAATCGGCAGATGAAAATTTTGTGAAGCTCGCGAAACGATGTCTAGGTAAGGCATTCCGGGTTTTATAATAATCATATCCGCACCCTCTTGCACATCAAGCGCAATTTCGCGCAGCGCTTCATCAGAATTTCTAAAATCCATTTGGTAAGTTTTTTTATCTTTATTTCCTTGGGACTTTTTTAAGTTTGATGCCGATCCAACCGCGTCACGAAATGGCCCGTAAAAACTCGAAGCATATTTTGCAGCGTAAGACATTAATGACACATCGCTAAATCCTTGATCATCAAGCGCATCACGAATTATCCCAATTCGACCATCCATCATGTCGGATGGCGCAATCACATCGCAACCAGCTTCAGCCTGCACCGAAGCTTGTTGGCATAGAATTTCAATCGTCGCATCATTTTCAATTTGACCTTTTTCATTTACAATTCCGTCATGACCGTGAGAAGTATAGGGGTCAAGCGCAACATCAGTAATTACGCCAATTTCGGGCACAGCATTTTTAATCTCGGCGATAGTTCGACACATTAAATTTTTCGAATTCATCGCTTCTTTGCCGTTAGAATTTTTGAGTTTTTGATCAATCACTGGAAACAACATCAGTGCAGGAATACCAAGCTTTTGCGCCTCTTTAGCTTTTTTGATAATTCCATCAATTGAGAAGCGCGAAACATGGGGAAGCGAAGAAATTTTTTCTTCCTTATTTTTTCCCTCAATTACAAAAAGTGGTAAAATTAAATCGCGGGGTGAAAAAGCATTTTGCGCAGTTAATTCGCGAACCCAAGCCGCTTTACGATTTCGTCTCAAACGAATGTTTGGAAAATTACCGACAGAAAAATTTGTCATATTATTTGAAATTCGGATTTTGAAAATTAGCTTCTAACTCTGACGACCAAACTAACCTTCACTCACTTTAACTTCCATGAAAAATATCCTTGAAGAAATTTATCAGCACAAGCTGATCGAGGTGCGCAATCGCAAGAAAGAACTGTCGGTGCAAGAAATTTGCGCACGCACCAAATGTTTAGAAAAATCTTCTTCTTGCGCCAAAGATTTTTTTACAACCTTGAAAGAAAAAAGTTATCGCAGTGAAGTTGGACTAATTTGCGAAATCAAAAAAGCTTCGCCTTCACACGGATTAATTCGCGAAGATTTCGATCACATTCAAATCGCGCAAGACTATGAAACCGCTGGCGCAACCTGCCTTTCAATTTTGACTGACGAAAAATATTTTCAAGGACGTAGCGAATATTTGCAGGAAGTTCGCGCCATCACAAATTTGCCGATTTTACGTAAAGATTTTATTGTCGACACTTACCAAATTTATGAAGCAAAAATGCTGGGCGCCAATTGCATTTTATTAATCGTCGCCATGCTTGACGATGCCAAATTAATTGAGCTAGAAAAATGCGCCTTTGACGCAGGATTGTCAGTGTTGATCGAGATTCACAACGAAGCAGAATTACAACGCGCCTCTCGCTTAAAAAGCAAACTTTTAGGCATTAATAATCGCGATTTAAAAACTCTAAAAGTCGATCTGCAAACTTCACTTTTTTTGTGCGAACAGGTTTCCGATGATTACATTTTAATTTCTGAAAGCGGCATAAAAGACGCGCTCGATATTGATTTGCTAAGACAGGCTGGAATCAACTGCTTCCTGATTGGCGAACATTTTATGCGCCAAAAAAATATCATCAAAGCCCTGCAAGATATTTTAAACTGATTTCAACTGGCCTTATCGCACCTTGAACAAGAAATTTAGCCAAGCTAAAGTGCCCTCACCTTCATATTTCACATCTCAAAATCATGTTCAAAATTGCAATTATCGGCCGACCAAATGTCGGAAAATCGACGCTTTTTAACAAGCTTATCGGCAGAAGTTTTGCTATTACTGACGACACTCCGGGCGTTACGCGCGACCGCAAAGAGGCCAAGGGAAAATTGGGTCCGTTGGAATTTATCGCCATCGACACCGCAGGACTTGAAAATCAAATCACCGATAAATCTTTAGAAAAAAGAATGATGGAGCAAACCGAAGCCGCCGTTGCTGACGCCGACTTGTGTTTGTTCGTGATTGACGGCAAAGAAGGCGTAACCAATAAAGATTATTACTTCGCACAATGGTTAAAAAAGATGAACAAAAAAACCGTCTTGCTCGCCAATAAATGCGAAAATTTAAACGAAGAAATTTTTGGCAGTGAATTTTATAAATTGGGGTTTGGCAAGCCTACAGCGATTTCAGCCGAACACAAATTGGGTTTTGGCGATCTTTACGAAAAAATCGCGCCCGAAATTGAAGAGTACGAAAAAAACTTCGGCGAATTTGGTACCGAGCTAGAGGATGAAAAATCCGATTTACAAATCGCCATTGTTGGCCGTCCAAATGCAGGAAAATCAACTTTCTTGAATAAAATTTTAGGACAAGATCGTTTAATCGTCGGCCCCGAAGCCGGCATCACGCGTGACGCCATCGCCATTGACCATGAATTTAAAGGCCAAAAAATCCGCTTCATCGACACCGCTGGAATCAGAAAAAAAGCTAACATTACGCAGAAACTAGAAAAGCTCTCTAGCCTTGATAGCTTTCGCGCCATCCGCTTTGCTCAAATTGTAATTTTATTGATCGACTGCAATTCTTTGCTCGATCATCAAGACGCCGCTTTAGCTGGCGAGATCTTGAAAGAAGGGCGCGGATTGGTTTTTGCGATTAATAAAATCGATTCCATCAAAGGCGATAAAGAGGTTTTTTTACGCGACGCTCGCAAACAAATTCAATCAATTTTGCCAAGTCTTGACGGTGCGGCGATCGTTGGCGTATCTGCTAAAACCGGCTATAATGTTGACAAAGTTTTGGAATTCGCTCTTAAAACTTACGAAGAATGGCAGACTTATATTCAAACCAATAAATTGCACGATTGGTTGAAATTTGCCGAAGCCAAGCATTCGCCAAAAATGTACAAAGGCAAACCAATCAAGTTGAAATACGCGACGCAAATTAAAAAACGTCCGCCAACTTTTGCTGTTTTTACCAATCACATCAAGCCTTTGGAAGGCGCGTATGAGCGCTATTTGATTAACTCACTGCGCGAATATTTTAATTTAACTTTAACGCCAATTCGTTTGGTTTTGAAAAAAAGCGATAATCCGTTTTCAGAAAGAGTTGAAAAAACTTTTTCGAAAAAATTGCACAAACCTAAAAAGTAAGTTCATGAGTAAAAAAATCGACACAAAAAAAATTTTCGGAGTGGCTTGCGATTTTGAGGTTAAAGCCTTCGCAGAAAAATCAGAATTCGTTCCCGCAATCGACGAAAATTATTTATTCGATCCAAAAACCACCATCGCAATTCTTGCTGGATTCGCTTTCAACAGTCGAGTTTTAATTCAAGGAATGCACGGAACTGGCAAATCCACTCACATCGAACAAGTGGCCGCGCGCTTGAACTGGCCTTGCTTGCGCATTAATTTCGATTCCCAAATTACTCGTCTCGATTTAGTTGGAAAAGACGTCATCAAATTAAAAAACGACAAACAAATTACCGAATTTCAAGAAGGAATAATTCCCTTCGCGCTCAGAAATGGCATGGCTTTGGTGCTTGACGAATATGACGCAATCAAAACTGATGTTTCGTTCGTAATTCAACGCCTGCTTGAAGAAGACGGAAAATTTGCACTACTCGAAGAAAACGAAATCATCACACCCGACAGGAATTTTCGCCTGTTTGCAACCTCAAATACTCTTGGCGCTGGCGATGATTTGGGAATTTATCACGGCACAAATTTAATTAACCAAGCGCAGATGGATCGCTGGAATATTGTCGCGGCACTAAACTATTTAACTGACGAACAGGAGTTGGCAATTTTGCTAAAAAAACTGCCTTTTCTAAATTCTAAACTACATCAACAAACCGCTAAAATGATGGTGCGATTGGCAAATTTATCGCGCGAAGCTTTTAAAAATGGCGATGTCTCAACTTTAATTTCACTTCGCACTTTGCTTTCTTGGGGGAAAAATATTGAGATTTTCGGATCAGTGAAAACCGCCTTCACCCTAAGCTTCGTCAATAAAGTTATTGATGACGAAAAAGCTGTAATTGGCGAATTTTATCAGCGCGTTTTTGGGGAAGAATTGAAATAAATCATTTATTCAAAGGATGATGTTTAAACACCAGTTCGCGTAATTTTGAATCTAGAATGTGAGTATAAATTTCAGTGGTGGAAATGTTGCTGTGACCAAGAAGTTCCTGCAACACTCGCAAATCAACGCCGTTATTTAGCAAATGCGTCGCAAAAGAATGACGAAAAACGTGAGGATGAACTCGACTCGGATCAATATCCACCTTAACCGCCAACTCTTTTAACATTTGATGTAAGCGCTGACGCGTCAAATGCGCATCAACAATTTCAGAACTTCTTTCGCGAATTTCGCCAGTTTTTTTACTGGCGCGCACCGTTCCAACAAAAAGCCATTTTGATTTTTCTTGTCCCATTTTTTTGCGCAGCTCGATATATTCAATCAGCTTGGAAATAGCGGATTTATTGAGCGCAGCGATTCTCTCTTTATTGCCTTTGCCTTTAACGATCAAATAATTGCGCAAAGTTTTTTCGCCATTTTCTTCTGTTTTTGCAATCGCATTTATCGGCAAAGAAACTAATTCTGTAACCCGCAAACCCGCGGAATATAAGACTTCCAGCATACAAGAAAGTTTTACGCCAAATTCTGATTTATCGCGATTGACGTAATCGAGCATCTTAAAAACCTCTTCTTCACTTAAAAATTTTGGTAATTTCGATTCGGCTTTCTGGCCTTGCAAATAAAGCGCTGGATTTTGCGTAATCAGATTTTCGTTTTCTAAAAAACGATAAAAATTCTTTAAACAAGAAATTTTGCGACTCACCGAAGAGCTGCGCAAATCTTGTTGATAAAGCTCATAAAAATAATCTTTTATATTGTCGGAATTAACATCTTTGAGTGCAATTTTTCTGGGCGCGAGGAACTTACAAAACAACTCTAAATCTTTACCGTAAGATAAAATCGTATTTTGTGACAAGCCATCTTCCGCACGAATTTTATCTAAAAAACTTACCACCAACAGATCATACAAACGCGCGGCTTTTTTCATTAAAATAACGAATCTTCTTTTAAAAATTCTGGATCATCAGGTAAGCAGATATTTATTTTATTTTTGATGTCGATTTTTTGCACTACGCTTTTTTGCGGCACTTTAAAATCGGCACGAAATAGCAAAATAAAAAGTGCAAACATTGCAAATAAACTGACCCACAAAACCACATATTGCATGACGGCAACAACTCTATTGTCGCTTGAGTAAAAAGGCATTTGAGATTTAAATTATAACTTAACAAAGTTTTTCAACACTCATTATTCTCAACTGATGCTAAAAAAGTTGCCAGCTTTTTTCGGTTTATTGTTCTTTGCAATTTTCTTGCAAAGCGCCTCATCCGCTGACTCGCAAGGCCCGTCATTAATTCGCGATGCTGAGACGGAAAAATTTCTGCGCGAATTATCTCGTCCAATTTTTCTAGCCGCTAATTTAAATCCACAAAATATTTCAATTTACATCATCAATGACAATACCTTGAACGCCTTCGTTTCCGGCGGCCAGAATGTTTTTATCAATACTGGATTAATCAGAAAATATAACACTCCCGATACCCTAATTGGGGTAATTGCTCACGAAAGCGGACATATTGCCGCTGGCCATTTGGCGCGATCAAGCGAAGGCTCGCAAGAAGCACAGGGCGCGATGTTGTTAAGTTATTTACTGGGAATCGGCGCCGCACTTGGCGGAGCTCCTGACGTTGGAATGGCGCTGCTTATGGGCGGAAACGATACCGCTAATCGGCTTTTTATGAAATATACTCGCGGCCAAGAAGAGGCCGCCGACAATCACGCTGTTGAATATTTAGGCAAAATGCAATATCCCGCTAACGGCTTGATTAGACTGCTCGATTTTTTTCAAAGCGAAATGGTCGGCTATCAAGGACAAATTGACGAATATTTATTGTCACATCCCGTCAGCAAAAAAAGAATCGATCTGATTCGCGCACGAACCAAAGGCGTGATTTTTTCCAACAAAAAAATTAATAAAGATCTACAGCCTGAAATGGATCGAGTACTGGCAAAGCTTGAAGGTTTTATGGAAAATCCCGACGAAATTTTAAGAAAATATCAAAATCAGAATGATGAATTTTCAAATTATAAAAAATCGATCGCGTTTTTTAGAAAAGGCGAAATCAAAAAATCACTAGAATTGCTTGACCGAATCATCGAAAAAAATTCTGCAATCACCATTAAATCGAGATATAATTCGCCAGAATTAGGATTTTTATACGAGCTGAAAGGGCAAATTTTATTTGAATCAGGACAAATTGTTGCATCAAGCATCGCTTATGATCAAGCCTTGAAATTATTGGCTTTGCAAGATTCTTCTCAAGCAAAAATTGCTTTTGCCGGCGCAATTTTAGCACTGCCACAAACCGATAAAGATTTAGTAAATCTTGCCATTAAGAAATTGAATGAGGCCGAAAAATATGAAAATGAAAATCCATATTTATACCGCCAACTCGCAACCGCTTATTCCAAAATTAATGACGAAGGCAGGTCAATGCTGGCTCTAGCGAAGTTTAATTGCATGATTGGACAGAAAGAAAAATGCACAAAATATGCCAAACAAGCGCAGGGAAAATTGGACAAGTCTGCGAAGGCGGAATTGGTGCAAATCGATGACTTGCTTGAAGATGAGAAGGAAGAGAAAAATGGGAAGAAATAAAATCGCGATATTTTTTACATCGCCATTGCAAGCGTAGCGCAAGCAACCCAGTAAGCCCACGCCATTCTGGGTTGCTGCGCTGCGCTCGCAATGACGGCGCGTAGATTACCCCATCAACCCCTGCAATCTCCGCGAAAAATCTTTCGCATCTTTAATCGGCTCGTCTTCGATAATGCAGGCCAGATCTAACAAAGTATTGATCGTATCGCGCGCTTCATCTTTTTGCGCTTCATCCAAATATTTTTTATTTAAAGATTTTACGATTTTATTGGTCGGATTAATTTCCAAAATTTTTGCCGTTCCCGCCTGAATTTGTTTTTGCTCGAGCAAAAATCTCTCCAAACGAATATCCATCGAACCAGCGTCCACAGCCAGACAAACTGGACTTCCCGTCAATTTTTTTGAAATTCTTACGTCTTTAATTTTATCGCCCAAAGTTTCTTTGATGAATTTTATCAGACCTTCAAATTCTGCCAATGTTGCGTCTTTCATTGGAGCTTCTGGGATTTTATTTTCGTCTTCCTCTTTTGGCTCTTCTGGTTTTTTATCGACATTTTCTAAATCAACATCGTGACGATTGATCGACTGAAACTCCTTCTCTTTGTAAGGCAAAGCAACGGTTACCCAAAATTCATCAACGGCATCAGTCAAAAATAAAACCTCAACATCTTTTTGCAGAAAAACTTCGAGTTGCGGCGAAGATTTAATTTTTGCAACAGTTTCGCCGGTTAAGAAATAAATCTTGTCTTGCCCCGACTTTACACGATCCAGATACTCGCCCAAGGTAATTAACTTATCAGGAGATTTTGAAGAATAAAAACGCGAAATTTCAAAAATTTTCTCACGAAATTCTGAGCTTTCGCAAAGTCCTTCTTTCAAAACTGCGCCAAAATTATTCCAGAATTTCAGATATTCTTCTTCACTTTCTAAAGCCTTTTTCTTCAATTCAGAGAGCACTTTGCTTACAATCGATTTTCTGATTTTTTCAAGAACCAAGCTATGCTGCAAATTTTCGCGACTGATATTTAACGGCAAATCGTCGCAATCGATCAAGCCACGCAGAAAGCGCATATTCGCTGGAACTAAATTTAAATCTTCCGAAATAAAAACTTTTTTTACGTAAAGTTTTACCGAAGTTTTTCGATCGGGATGAAACAAATCAAACGGCTTCATCGCTGGCACAAAAAGCAAATTGGTGTAAGAAACCATGCCTTCAATTTTATTATGAATCGTCATAAACGGCTCACTTGGCAAATGTGAAATATGTTTGAAAAAATTCTGATATTGTTCTGGCGTAATTTCTTCTTTCGGCCTTGTCCACAGCGCTGAAGCTGAATTTAAAGTTTCAATTTTTGCGCCAGCTTCCAAATTTTCTGGAATAAATTCGATCTTAAAATTGATGTGATCGGAATAAGTTTGAACCACATGCTTGATGTGAAAACGATCAAGAAAATCGTCAGCTTCTTCTTTTAAATGCAGAATAATTTTAGTGCCGCGATCAAGATTTTCTTCCGCTTCTTCAATCGTAAAATTGGCGCTTCCGCAAGAAATCCATTTAAAAACTTTGTCCGAATCGAACTTTTTTGAGAGCACTTCCACTTTATCTGCGATCATAAAGCTGGAATAAAAACCCACGCCAAATTGACCGATTAATTGCACATCTTTTTGCTTGTCACCCGTCATAGATTTGACGAAATTTTCCGTGCCCGAACGAGCGATTGTTCCCAAATTTTGAATCAAATCTTCGCGATTCATTCCGATGCCATTATCGCGGATGATCAACTGTTTCTTGGCTTTGTTTGTAGTAATCGAAATTCTTAGTTCGTCATCAGCTTTTAAAATTTCTGAATTTTGCGAAGATAAATAGCGCAATTTATCGCAAGCATCCGCAGCATTTGAAATCAATTCCCGAAGCGCCACATCTTTGTTGGTGTAGAGCGAATTAATCATCAGATTTAAAACTTTTCCGACTTCAACGTCGAAATTAAATTGTTGTTCGTTTGACATTTTTTAATTTTATTTATGAGGTTAGAATTAATCGATTACATAAGATTGAACCAAAATATTTCAATTCACGTTTTAAAAAACCACTTACCCAAAAAATGTCTTTCGTCAAAAACCTCATCCATATTTTTATTTTTATAATTTTAGCCCAACCAGCCTTCGCGACCAAAAATACTCAGATCATTAGCGATGGGCCGAAAGAAATTTATGGCTCCGCCAAAGATAATATTCAAATTCGTATCAGCAATGGCAGCGCTGGCTCAACTGGAATTTTTCGCGTTTTAGCCGAAGATTATTTGCGACTTAAGGGCAAGAAATTTTCCATCGCTTGGTATCGAAATATCAGCGTTAATAGCCTGAAACAGCTGAAGAGTGGCGCTATTGATATCGCATTAATTTGCGAAAAATCACAAGGAGAAGCTGCACAAAAAGAAGGTTATGCAACTCATTATGCGCCAGTTTTTAATGATCATTTTTTAATTATCGGACCAAAATCAAATCCAGCGAAACTTGATAAATCTGACTCGATTCAAGAAATATTTTTAAAGATTTCTAGTTTTGGAGAGCGAAGCGCTGCGCCAATTTTTCTATCGCGCAACGATAATTCCAGCGCCAATGTCAAAGAGCAATTCGTCTGGTCATCGGTCGGCCTCAAGCCGTGGAAAACCAATGCAAAATGGTATGCTAAATATCCAGTTTTTCCACTTGATGCGCTAGCTTACACCAATGATAATTCGCTTTATTCAATCACCGATTGGGGAACTTGGCTTTCAAATAAAAATGCCACTTCTGCTTTAGAAATTTATTCGCAAGGCGGCAAAACCCTTTTCAATCCCTGCTTCGCATTACTTGGAAAAAATCCATCGCAAGAAGCTCTGGAATTTTTAAATTATTTAAGAAGCGATCGCGCTCAAAAATTAATTACCGATTTTGGCAAAGATAAATATGGCGGAATGGCTTTATTTACAACGTCGCAGCAACTAGATTTTTAAATTACAAAATGATTAGAAAAATTTTCTGCAGCTTTATCTTTATAATCCTAGCGCAAAAAGCTTTCGCTGCTTCTGATACTCGCCTGATTAGCTCGCAACCAAAAGAAATTTACGGACAATATAAACAAAATATTCAGCTGCGCATCGGCAATGGCGGAGCTGGTCCAACAGGAATTTTGCGCGCGCTCTCGGAAGATTATTTGCAAGTTAGTGACAAAAAAATTTCTATCGCTTGGTATCAAGATATCAGCATTAACACTTTGAAACAGCTGAAAAATGGCAATATTGACATCGCCTTGGTTTATGAAAAAGGTCAAGGCGCGGCCGCAACTAAAGAAGGTTGGGCAACACGATCCACGCCAATTTTTAACGATCATTTTCTGATCGTTGGGCCAAAATCCAATCCAGCAAAACTTGATAAATCTGACTCGATCCAAATTATTTTTAAAAAAATCGCCAAAACTGGAGAAAAACTATCTCAGCCAATTTTTCTTTCACGCGATGATAATTCCGGCACTAATATTAAAGAGCATTTACTGTGGAATTCCGTTAATCTTAAGCCTTGGAAACGCGCTACGAAATGGTATTTTCGCTATCCAGCTTTTCCTCAAGACGCTTTAATTTATTCCAACAAACATCAACTTTATTCGATCACCGATTGGGGAACTTGGCTTTACAACAAAGATCAAACTTCCAATTTAGATATTTATTCTCAAGGCGGCAAAAGCCTTTTGAATCATTGCTTTGCGCTGCTTAGAAAAAATCCATCGAAAGAAGCTTTAGAGTTTTTGGAATATTTAAAAAGCAATCGCGCTCAAAATTTAATCACCAATTTTGGCAAAGATAAGTATGACGGACACGCTTTATTCACACCAGCACAGCAGTTAGATTTTTAGATCAGAAAATTTTCTGCGCACCAATTCCTCGAATTTTTTCTCATCAATTTTTCCTAAAATCTCTTCCATTGTCGTAACGCCAAATTCTTTAATTCCGCAAGGTACAATGTTGTTGAAACCCGCCAAATCTGGGCTGATATTAATTGCGATACCGTGATAACTTACCCATTTTTTGATTTTAATTCCCAGTGCCGCAATTTTTTTCTCCACGCCATTTTCATCAATAACCCAGATTCCAACCCGACCTTTTTTGATTTCGCCTTTGATTCCAAATTCTGCTAAAATCGCAATCACCCAGTTTTCTAAAAACTCGACAAAGCGCGCTACGTCTGGCTTTTCTGGCTCAAATAATTTTTTTAAATCAAGCATCACGTAAATAATTTTCATTCCCGGGCAATGGTAAGTATATTTCCCGCCGCGATTGGTTTGAAAAATTGGCACCTCAGTTTTCACCAACAAATCTTCTTCTTTAGCACTTATTCCAGCCGTATAAACTGGATGATGTTCCAACATCCAAATCATCGGCGCAGCTTTGCCAACGATAATTTCTTCGACGCGATTTTGCATAAAAGTCAGCGCCTCTTCGAAATGCACCAACTCTTTGCTGATGCGCCATTCAATGTTGTGATTGCTCTTTTGCGACATCGCGAATAAATTTTGTTTAGTTGCTAATTTTTTGCCCAAAATCCCAATGCCTAAATCCAAATGATCGGGAAACTCCGCGGTTTTATTGATTCAATCACCGAAGACAAGTGCATAATCGACGTTAATGGCGTTGGTTATGTAGTATTTTTATCTGGCAAAACTGCCAATTCACTAAAATCTTTTCCGCGCGACAAAGAAATTTCACTAATCGTCGAAACCGCTGTCAAAGAAGATGCCATCGAGCTTTACGGCTTCGTTTCTGAAATCGAAAAAATCTGGTTTTTAGAATTAACCAAGGTTCAGGGCGTTGGCAATAAAATGGGTCAGAAAATTTTAAGCGCTTTAAATATTGAAGATTTAGCCAAAGCTTTAATTTCTTCCGATATTAAAACTTTTTCCAATATCTCGGGAATTGGCCCCAAACTTGCAGCGCGCTTGACTACAGAATTGAAAGATAGTCCAAAAAAACTAGGAATTGATTTTGCTTTTGACGCACAAAAATCCGAAAATTTTACCGAAATTTCCAACAATCAAATTGCCTCTGACGCGCTTTCAGCCTTAGAAAATCTTGGCTATAAAAAGCACGACATTTTACACGTAATTAACTTTCTATTAGAGGCAAATTCTAAAATTACTTTGGAAAATCTAATCACCTCCTCACTTCGCGAGTTGAGTAAAAATAAATTTTAATCATGCCTCAAAACGAAAATCTAAATCCCAAAAAGATAGAACCAGAGCACAACGAGAATATTTTGCGTCCAAGTTTTTTACGCGATTTTTTGGGTCAGGAAAAGTTGAAAGAAAATCTCGATATTTTTATTCGCGCCGCCAAAAATCGCGGCGATAGCTTAGATCACACTTTGTTTTACGGACCGCCGGGACTTGGCAAAACTACATTGGCGCAAATCATCGCTCACGAAATGGGCGTTGGATTTAAAGGCACCGCCGGCCCAGTAATTTCAAAGTCTGGTGACTTAGCGGCAATTCTTACAAATCTGCAAGCGGGCGATGTTTTGTTCATCGACGAAATTCATCGTTTAAATAAAAATGTCGAAGAAGTGCTTTATTCGGCGATGGAAGATTTCAAACTCGACATCATTATCGGCGAAGGCCCTGCAGCGCGCGCCATTAAAATTGATTTACCAAAATTCACGCTGGTTGGCGCCACAACCCGCATCGGACTTATCGCCAATCCACTTAAAGATCGCTTCGGAATTCCGCTACGTTTAAATTTTTACACCGACTTAGAACTTGAACAAATCGTGTTGCGCGACGCCAGAATTCTTAACATTGCAATCGAAAAAAGCGCCGCCGCTGAAATCGCCAAAAGATCGCGCGGAACGCCACGAATCGCCATTCGCCTGCTTAAACGAGTTCGCGATTTTGCCTCAGCTTTAAACGAAATAAACGTCACACAAGATCTTGCCGATAACTCACTAAAGCGCCTAGAAATTGATTCGGCGGGACTTGATTCTTCCGATTATCGCTACTTAAAATTTATCGCACAAAATTACCGCGGCGGCCCCGTTGGCATTGACACCATCGCTTCCGCAATTTCTGAAGAAAAAGATTCCGTCGAAGATACTATCGAACCATTTTTAATCCAAAAAGGCTTCATCGAAAAAACACCGCGCGGCCGCATTTTGACTGAAGCCGCCTTCAAACATCTTGGACTATGAAAAAGAAAAAAATTCTCCTCATTATCACCGGATCGGTTGCCGCTTACAAAGCCATGGACTTGGTAAGATTACTAATCAAAAAAGATTTTGATGTAACTTGCGTTTTAACCAAAGCGGCACAGCAATTTATCACGCCACTTTTGGCTTCGTCACTTTCAGGAAATAAAACTTATAACGAACTTTTTGACAATTCTGATGAACTGGGGATCGAGCATATTCAACTATCACGCCAAGCTGATTTAATTGTTGTCGCGCCCGCAACTGCTGATTTTATCGCCAAAATTGCCAATGGTTACGCTGACGATTTAGCATCGAATGTGATCTTAGCGGCGAATAAAAAAATTCTGATCGCGCCCGCAATGAATGAAAAAATGTGGGAAAATAACGCAACGCAGAAAAATTTATCTAAGGCTTTGGAATCAGGAATATCAATGATTGAGCCCGAATCTGATATTTTGGCTTGTGGCGAACTTGGCGTTGGAAAAATGGCAGCGCCCGAAAAAATCTGCGAAAAAATTTGTGATTTCTTTGCCAATCAAAATCTGCTGAAAGGCAAAAAAATTCTCTTGACTGGTGGCTCAACTTTCGAAGCAATCGATCCAGTTCGTTTTATTGGCAATCATTCTTCGGGAAAACAAGCGATTGAAATTGCTAAAGTTTTGCACGAGATGGGAGCTGACGTGACAATGATTGCCGGCAATATTCGTGAAACGATTTTCTTACCTTCAACAAAAATTATTCGGGTAAAAACCGCCAGCGAAATGTTTGATGCGGTGAAAAAAAATCTGGTAAAAACTCACGTTTTTATTGGATGCGCCGCTGTTTCAGATTTTAGGGTAAAAAATATTGCGACCCAAAAAATTAAAAAATCCGCCGACGAAAATCTGATTTTAGAATTAATAAAAAATCCCGATATTTTGCAATTTGTTGGCACATCAAAACAGCGTCCAGAGCTTGTAATTGGCTTTGCCGCCGAAAGTAATGATCTGGAAAAATATGCTCGCGAAAAATTAAAAAAGAAGAATTGCGATTTGATTGTCGCCAACGACATCGAAGCTGGGAAAATTTTCGGCGCAAACCAAACTCAAGCTTTTTTTGTCACTACTAAAAAAAATGAGAAACTTGGTAAAATTTCTAAAAACCAACTGGCGCAATTATTGGCGCAAAAAATTATGGCGCTGTTAGCTAGCAGCGCCAATTCGATATAAGAACGACCGGTTCATCAAGTGGTAAATTTTAATATCTAATAACCACAATACCAGAACCGCCATTTCCTGGTGCGCTATTTGAAACTCCCCCTCCCCCTCCTCCTCCTCCGGTATTTGCACCACCGCGTCCTCCACCTCCGCTGCCACCAAGACCGTTGCTGCCAGCATTAATCGACGAACCTCCGCCAAGGGTAGAAGAACCATGATATGCTGCGCCGCCACCGCCGCCGCCAAGACCTCCAGCTCCACCAACCGCATCGGCGCCGCCACCACCACCGCCGCCAAAATAGTAAGTCGTACCCAAGATGCTGTTTTGTATACCGTCACCACCTTTACCAGAAACATTTGTTGCCGCTACAGCAGGAGCACCAGCAGCGTCGGCGCCGCCACCACCACCACAAACCTGTCCTTTGGCGCCGCCACCACCGCCATTATTTCCTTGACCAACAGTTCCAAGTCCGCCGGAAGTGGGATATGTTGCATACTCAGCACCCCCTCCACCTCCACCGCTTGCACCATTATTTCCATTAGCACCAGACATAAATCCTAAAGTGCCACCGCCACCGCCACCAAGTGCGCTAATTATTGTCACTCCAGAAGGATTAACCACTGAGCTGTCTTGTCCGTTATTGCCGTTACCCACATTCCAACCATTAACCCCAGCCCCTCCATTTCCAACAGTTATTGTATAGTTAGTATCCGCCGCCAAAGATACCGATGAATTATAAACCACACCACCACCACCGCCACCGCCACAGCTGCTGCCGCCACCGCCACCGCCAACGACTAAAATTTGTACGACTCTTGCGCTTGAGCAGGAAATAGTTCCTGAAGATAAAAACTTATGAATTATCGCGCCCGAAACGGAGTTATCAGTAGTTCCACTAACAACAGTACAAGGCAAAGAACAATTATTATTTATGCTGCTGATAGTTCCATCGTTACAAGTATAAGTAAAAGAACCTACATATCCCGCAGCTGTATCGCAACTCGTAGAAGTTGACCCAGAAAGAACGGAAGTGTTGTCAACAATACCAGCTTGTCCGGTAATTGTGCAGTTTTTCTTACAAGTTCCGCCAATTAAATTGTAACCATTTGCTGTGTCGCAAGAGCTGCAAGTGGCGCCAGCATATCCTGTGGCGCAAGAACAGGCTCCAGTAATCGTAGTTCCGACAGAACAAGTGTAAGGAAATGTTCCAGCGAAATGATTGACTGTATCGCAATTCAAAACCCCGCTTCCTATGTCAACCGAGGCAGGAGTTGTTACTCCGGTAACGGAAACATTGCATTTTTTAACACAAGTTCCGCCTGAAAAAGTATAGCTGTTTGCCGTATCGCAAGAGCAAGTTGGAGAAGATGGAGTTGTGGTAAGAGTGCCATCAACGCAAGAGTAAGGAATTGAGGCGTTGTCAAATCCAGTGGCGTTGCAGGTAAGATT
>JACCDN010103719.1_pt1 | contig 24353 bp, 20 predicted proteins | sample 7441691 | NCBI WGS metagenome assembly JACCDN01 (sample SAMN15323439, study PRJNA562643) | freshwater metagenome | isolation source: river surface water | place: USA:Blue River Watershed | collected 2017-08-16 | reverse complement strand
TATACTGACTGACTTAGTTTTAATCTATCTATTAGAGCACCCATAGAACTATATATAAATTATATATACGTATATGATAAATAATACACCAAATAATAAGAATTATCACAATGGGAATTTTATTCCAAAGAATATAGAAAAGGTTATGAAGTTAAATAACCAAGGAGGCGTATTTTATAGATCCTCATGGGAGCAAAGAATAATGATATGGCTTGACTCAAATCCATCAATTAAAAAATGGACCGCAGAATCTATAGAGATACCTTATCAAGTAAGTGAATATAATAACGGTGATTTAAACTTAAAGAGTCGAAGATATTATCCTGATTTTTATTATGAGATAGAAGATAAAAATGGCGAAATCACAAAAGTTGTAGCAGAAGTTAAACCAATGGCTGAATATAATGATGTATTGTTACTAAGTGAGAAAAAATTTGATATAAAAAAAGATGCTAGTTTGAAGCAACTTAAATCAATAGAGTATAGATTTAAAATGGCTAATAAAAATCTCGCAAAATGGGAAACAATTATAAAATACTGCAAACTTAAAGGCTGGAAATTTATTGTAATAACTGAACAGCACCTAAAAAAATTTAACCTATAAAAATATAAAATAATAAAAAGATTATCTTCAAAGAATTATATAGTATATTAACTTGATATGTAGATAATTTAGTCTTCCCACCTACCAATAGAAGTAAAGTAAATAAAATAGGTATAGAAAAATAAATACTCTTAAATACACCTACTATCAAAAAAATTATATATAATATGCTTAATAGGTAATATAAGAAATCTAAGTGTCTATATAAAACTCCTATTCCTTTAGAATAGAAGTTTAACTTTACTGAGCTAAATGTAGTTAGCAATCTTTTTTGATTAAAAAGATTATATAGTGATGATAATATAAATACTATTGCAAATATTTTCATGGCTTAAAAATTATTTCTTCTAAAGTTATTAAATTATTTTTCTCATTTTCTTTTAATCTAATTGACTTAAAAGTATTAAGTTTCTCAAAAATCGAATCACTTATAAAACATTCGATAGGATTCATAAAAAATCTATCGTAACTATTAGGTAATTCAGTGCTTTCCTCGCGTGTAATGTACATCTGATAAGCATCTATATCTAGATGTAAAGAACATCCTGATGGGTAAATATTCCCATCTATATTAGATTGCTCCCAAAATTGAAATAAACATTTATTCATATAAAGTAAATTTGAGCAGTTTAGTGGATTTTAACCACCTCCTTCCACATGGAATGTGGATATGCTAACATAACACCTAATCTGCGTCTTGTCCTTTCTATATCAGAAAGTCATAAAGTTTTAGAAATTATCCATTTTTCCTGACCACAAGAAAAAGCTCTATAATATCCTTGTTCGTGCATTATCTCTAACTCTGTTTTATTAGGATCATAACCATTTGCTATTAGCTTTTGTTTATTATAATTGAAACGATGTTTTCTAACACCATCAACAACCCAAAAATAATTAGGTCTTGATATTGAAACCTTAGTAAATCCCAATTTTTTATACATATCACCACTAAACATAGAAACATCTGAATAAGATATAATCTGTTCATCTATATTAAAGACCTCCGTAAAATACTTAAAAAGTTTTGATGCTGATCCAATAACACTATAGTCAATGCTATTACAAAATCGTATCAGCTCATATTCCCTTTTAGAGTTTGTATATCTATACCCAAAAGTCATCAATGAAACTAATTTATCAAAATAGTACAATCCAATTTTAATAGATGAGCTTGAGAATCCTTGTATGTGATTGCTATTGAGAAAATACACACTTTCTTGCATAAATTCTATTAGAATTTTTTTTAAGTTTGTTTAAAATAATTGATTTTATTATTAGATTTTTAAATTTCCAATCATCCTCCCAGATATGTAATAATTCTATACCTAAGTCCCTACACATTAAAGTCTTATTTATATGATATTTTGAATCCTTATATAATTCGGAATGCCAATAGACACCATTAACCTCTATTGCCATATTATAGTCAGGTATGTATATATCCAATTCCAAGCCATTTAAAATTGTTCTATCACCTTTAATATAATCTATTTTATATTCATTTAAAAAATTTCTAATCTCTGACTCTATTGATGAATGCTGAACTCCTATTGGATTACATTCTGTACAAATGCATGTATTTGATTTATTTCTCGATATAACAAGTCCTTTATATATAGATGATGTTAGCCCACATTCATAGTGATAAATTTCAAATTTCTCACTGGTATATGACAAAACATTATATTCCTTTTTCAAAAGAGAAATATATTTTTTGTACGTATTTCTTTCCTTTATATCCTTATTATTTTTTTTAAAATAATCAGTCTTAGATGGATATTCAACACCATACTTCTTAATGTTGGTTGATTTAGATTTTTCCTTTATATCAATATTAATAAACGGATTATCAGCACCATATTTTTCGTTGCAAGTCTTTTTAAATTTTATTTTATACTCATCTGTTTGTGAATAATGATTAACACCGTACTTATTTTGTATTGAATTTCTTAAAATTTCTTTAACCTCATCTGTCTGCATTGGGTTACTAACACCATACTTTTCAATACAAGTTTTTTCTGATTTTATTATTTTACATTTATTACAAAAATAATCATCAACTAATCCATTAGTATAATTAAAATAATCCTTAAATACATTATTACTTTCCTTTAAACAAATTGAACAGATAGTAGTTATTTTGGCTACACTGCCCTTCATCAAGTGAATGGGTTTCACTTTAAAAGGCTTCCTAATCTCAACCTCATATCCTATATCTCGATAATACAGATAATTGCTAGAATGTCCATTTATTATAACATAATCTTCCTTTATCATAAGTTATATATCTTCAAACGAGGTGTCCCTATTATAATTTTTTAAAATAAACTATTATATTGAATGTAGACCTTGGCCATCATTTGATCCTTCTAAGGATACTAGCTTTATTTTATGCTCGTTATCACCCTTTTTCTTATAAATTTGATTATATCCCTTTGCTATCCCTCGTTTAAAGACTTCTGTAAAGTACGCAAAAGCATTTACGCTTTTACACTCATTAAAATTATACCAATTTTCATAGATATCTAATAAACCTGATTGATAGCAATCAAGCTTATCATCTTGGTTATAATATCTCATTTTTTTAATAGCTTCTTTTGCTAAAAGTTCTAGCATCTTTTCAGCAGTTCTAGTTAATCTACCCTGTGCCTTACTAACTATCATCTCAATATATAATTCTCGATTATTTAGATACAATGTTAATTTGTAATTTTTTAGATTATACACTAATATAAGGTATTAGTTGTAAAAATTAAAAAGATTGATTTTTAAATCAATCTTTTTAATTATTTTTAATTATTTAATTAAATTTTAATTCTTTCTTTGTATTGAATTTCCTTAATAGCTGTAATATCTAGGTCTAGTTTTTCTTTTCTTTTCTCTAAATTAGATAATGCCTCTTTCAAAACAGGAGTTTCTCCTATAATTGAAATAGATCCTTTAATTTTAGAAATATTGAAGTTAACATCTTCTAATTTAAGTGTTATTTCTCTTTCTTTATCCTCTAATTTTCTCTTTGTTATAATCTCTTTAGATAATTTATCCTCAAAAAAGTATGTTAAATCATAATTCAACTCATTCTTAACTTCATTAACAAGTTCTAATGATGATTCATAATTAAAAAATGAATAACCATATCTCTCATCACATCTATAAATATAAACATTATTCTTATAATTAAAAGCGTATAATTCTAAAGTTGGATTTATTAAATTGGAAACTTTTTTAACAACGTCAAGTTCAACAAATGAATCCACATTTTTTGAAACTTCCATAATAAGTGGATAAAAGTTTTTATTAACCAGAGGAACAATTGGAGATGAAAATAAACTTTCCAATGTTGTATCAACATTTAATTCATCATCATTAATAAAAAATGACCCTTTTTTTCCAACTGAAAGACCAAGAGTCAAATACTCAGATATTCTGAAATCTATTCTATTTTCATTAATGGTGCAATATTGCATAGATGTCTGTAAAGTTCTTAAAGTATTAAGTCTAAGTTCATCTTTAACATGATTTTCTAAAAGAGTTTTTTCTATCTTATTCTCAGTTAATAAAAACCAAGAATCCTTAATAAAGGCCAAGTGACCACCTTCTACTTGTTCAACAATTGTATAAATAGGACTTCCACTTCCACCACTCAACAAATTAGATCGTTGTTCTGGAGATTTAGATAAATTATGCACAAAAAGTTTAATTTCTGGAACCCAATCATAAATAGCTAATTCATTTAGAATCTTAGACATTCTATCTTGATCAGATTCAAGATTTATTGTTTGAAGCAACACATTTATAGGTTGTCTATACATCTCACCCTGATTTTGAGAATTGATAACATTATATAAATTCTTAAGCTCATATAAAAGCTCATATTTATTATAATCATCATTCAACCCCTCCACAAACATTTTAATTTCCTTATCATACGCAAATGGTTTTAATTTCTCATTCAAAGAAAATATAATTTGTTTTTCTGATAGTGTATCTGTAGAATTTAAATGACCCTCAACGATATGTAAAACGTCTGATTGGTCGAACGTCAAAGACTTTTTAAAATTAAACAATTCAAGTTTAAGATTCTTCATACTTTAATTTTTATTATTTTTTATAAACTATATATTATATATAAAAACTCACTTTTTGTCAAGTTTTTATTTTTAATTATTTACCTCTTCTGGATATTATATTATTGAACCACCTAGTCCTATAAGGCTCAATAGAGTTTTCTATATTAAATGCAGGATAATAGGTTTGTACCTCAAGTGCTAGTGATAATTTAATAGAATTATCAGATTTAAGATTTTTCTCCCTGATAATCTCTATTTGATTGGTATCAGGTATAGTAACTATCGCATCAATGTTCATATAATTGTATTCAAAATACATATATCTATACATCCATAAACTATTCATTATAGCTTGTGTACATTTGTAGTTATCTATCTCGGTCTTCAATAAAATTGATAAGTCGTAATTAACAGTTACTGGAACTGCGCGGACTTGTGACAATACCTTTTTAACCTCTGTTTCATTCTCAACAATAGTTCTAAGCCATATATTTGGATTTCTAAATTCATCGCTTTTTATATTCATTCCAGTATATGTTAGATGTCCACGTGGTATTATATCTGTATTTAACTCAACATATCTATTATCGGAGATAACATCGTCACTGAAGGAATCTAAAAGGAATCTTTCGTCTCCTGATACCGAATAATAAAAAGGAACATTTATATTCACAGCACCTGTGGTGAATGTATTTACCCATCTAATTCTACCTTCTAAGGTATCCAATAGACAAACTGTTAAGTCTCTTAAAAAGACATTATCCATATTAAATTTATCACCTATCATATGTAATTTATTTTTTTAAACAATTTTGAATTTAAAATTATATCTTATATATAAAAATACATTTGCTTTATGAAAAATTTTCTAATCTGGGAAAAATGGAGACCAAAAAGAATAGAAGAAATTATTCTACCTGATAGAATAATCAATCAATTTACAAAAGGCGTATCACAAAATTACATATTCTATGGTAGTTATGGTACAGGAAAAACATCACTAGCTAGAATACTAATAGGTAAATATTCAAAAGAGTCTGCATTTTTAGAAATAAATAGTTCTCTACATACATCCATAGACACTATTAGAAATGAAGTTGAAATATTCTGTAAAACGATACCAATCATCGAGTCACCAGATAATATTAAATATGTATTTCTTGATGAATGTGAGCGGATAAGTAAAAATGGACAAGATGCGTTAAAGGCATTTATTGAGCATTATAGCAAAAGTGTTAGATTTATACTCACTACAAATCATTTTGATAAAATCACCGATGGTATTAAATCAAGATTCACCGCAATAAATTTTGATTGTGAGTCACTTGAAGAAGAAAAATTAATTAAAAACAAAATTTTTAAAAAAATACTAAATGATGTTTTACCTATAGAAAATATCTCACTATCAAAGGAGGAATTAGTAAGTATAATAAATAAAAAATTTCCAGATATAAGAAGTATATTCGTATCTATAGATGACTACAAAATAACAGGTAATTTAAATTTATCCACATCCAATGTCTCTAATAAAACTAGAGAAGATTTATATAAACTAATTTATAATAAAGATGTTGATTACTTCACCACTTGGTCTTTCATGATGAATAATATAGGACCTGATAAAATATTTCAAGTATTTGAAATGCTTGGATCGCCATTTATGAAGTGGATAAGTGATAATAAAGAATATAGTTCGGAAAAGTTATTTATGTGTAATAAAATAATATCTGACTATAGACCTCTATTAGAAGATTCTACAGATCCACTAATATTAGGAATGACAGTAATAGGAAGTATAAAATCTATTCTAGCATAAAAATATTAATATATACTATTATGGAACTAAATTTCAAAGATATCTATATAGGATATAAATCTCATCCAAAATTTACAATCAATAAGATTATTGAAGATGATGTAATACAAGTAATAGTTCAGAAATATGAAACACTAATATTTAGCAACAAAGGTGATTTATTGGGTGATCCTAATTTCGGATGTGATTTACAAAAAATATTATTTCAAACTAGATTATCCTCAAATAACGTAAAAAAGATAATAATAGAACAAATCGAAGATTATATCCCTGAAATTCTAAACATAGAATACTCATTAGATGTGAAGTTTGTTAGTGATAGCGAAAATTATCAAGATATAATGATAATCGATTTCGAAATATCCGGATATAATGTAAGTGCAATAATATCTTAATTATGGGTAATAAACCATACTAAATGTTATACCACCAGAAGTGTAACCACTAGAAACAAAACCATAACTATCAGAATTTATATATGATTGTATACCAGGAATTCCATTATTAGTTCTTATAACATCCGATTGTGTAGAACTTATATTATAATAAGTAGAAATTAATAAATATGGAGACCATGTATTTAAAATTTCCCTTATCTGACAATACGCATAGGCAAATGTTCCAAAATCTCCATTAAACCCATTCACAACATCAATATAACTACCACCATAAAAATTCATATTATCATTAGTTATTAAATCAACACCATAATTTGAAAATGTTGAAACACCATATTCAATAGCACCATTAAAAATTCCGCCACCGGAAGGAATATATAATGATTGTGTAATGCTTATTGGTAGTGGATAACTACTTATTGGATAATTGATCTGATGTATATAACTATAATTAACTTGTATCAAACCCTGTGTTGATTGTGTAAGCCCAAACCTTTTTCCTGTCTTAAGAGTAGATATAATAGAGTATGTCAACGGTAATAATGCGTTATTATTTTCTGAATTTAGTGAATCCATCCAATATGACTTACCGCCAACAGTAACATCACCTCTGACCTCAATAGAAACAGTGGATCCAACAGGCAGGCTTCCAGACCAATAAACAACACCATCTGATATAACTGAGTAACCTGAGCTAGAAATAGCATATGGATCACCCACGTTAATAAAATCACCACCCAATTCAAATATAAATTCATTAACAGCAACACTAGATGAATTTCCAAAAACATATGGATAACCATGTTTAATATGTGGGTAGACTAATACACTATTTATATAGGGTCTATCTGTATAATTACCATCAACATCACTAAAACCACTAGTAAATGGATAAGAAGCCATTGTTATATCCGGAACAACAGAAATATCTGTGTAGGTTACAGGCAAGACAATATCTTTATATTGCTTTGTAGTCAAATTACTAAATGTTTCAAGTTCTCTAATATCCAGAACACCTTTAATATCATAATTTTTCTTATCAGTATAAGACATTCCATAACCATTAAACGAAGTAACTTCTATTGATAGATAAGGTGAAATATTGGAATCTATCGTAAAATTAAATGGATATAGATTATCAGATGTTCGATATTCTGAAATCTTATCAATAGGATAAAGTGGTATTTCTTTCCACTCTGTTATATCCTCCCAATTAGAAGAGTCTAACACTGGTGATATCAGCGATTCTAATTGTGTAGATGTTAATATGAAAAAATCAGAGTTGTATTTAACAATATCAAACTGTTTATATAATAGGCCATATACCCAATCCTTTGAATTTTGAAACTTTCGAGGATTTTTTGTTTTATTATTATCTATCTTTGATTCATATAACTTATCATAATAGATAACTCTATCACCAATCATATAATTTTTAAATGCATACCACTCTCTATAAACCTCATAAGATTTAACACTAATCGAATATTGATCTGGTATATTGCTTTCTGTTGCAATAGAAAAATCTATAACACAATTATAAACACTTGAGCCGCTATTAACCGGCATAAGGTATAGTTCGTTTAGCTCAAATGTAATAGGAGTAAAGTCTTGTACCGTTGCTATAGAAGTAACTTTTTTTGAACGATGCTCCATATATGTGTTACTAACAAAATCTACTCTACCTGTTATATCAAGTATCTTATGTGATATCGGTATAATATTATTTTGAAGCCAGTATTTGAGTCCTTGTAATTTCTTCTGAACCTCCAATACCGAGTATGAAAGTACATTATTACCATCAACATCCGTTATTCGGTAAGTTAGGTTAAAAGAATTTATACTCTCATATTTATTATTAGGTAAAGTGTGTTTTAAAAAATCATTATCGGACCAACCAGTAATGGAGTTATCAAATATATCAGGAATTTCAACTTTTAACAATTTAAAATAATCAATTGAACTTGTGTCGACATTTCTATAATATTCATTTAACTCTAAATCATTATATCCAAAATAATTAATTGCATTTATTATTGATTTATAGCTCCCTATGAATGGATATATCAAGGATCTCATCATAAGCATCTCTTTACGTTTACTATTTAAGAAAGACCAATCGATTCCTTCCTCATTTATATCATATTCCTTGAATATGTAAACATCATCATGCGATACTAATTTACCAACATTATTCAATTCTATTTTATATCTATCATCTTCTATCTCAGTCTGTCCAAAAATATTAAATCTACCAATTTCTTTATCCCAAACTTTTATCCTAACTGATAGAAATGTAGTATCACCTGCTATTGGATAATCAACTACTTTTGTAGTTTCGGTTGATAATATATCAACATATTTAAAATAATCGACTATTATTTCTCTAGAATACACATCTCTAACTTTTAATAAAAATCCATTATTATTTGATAAATACTGATTTGTCTCATTAGAGATATCTTCAATAAAAATAGCAATATGTTGGCCCGATTTTAACCCCCTACTTTGGCCATCAGAGTCGGTAGTAAAATAAATATCTGAGGCATCATTTAATGATATTCGACCATATTTATTACCTAAAGAATCGACAATATTTTCAAATGAAATTATATTAATAAGTGTCGTATCTATTGTGAAATCAATATCTTCTTTTTTATATAATTGCAAAACACTCCTTAACGGTCCTTCTTCATCGGATTTATATCCAATAAATACTTGTATTGGATCACTTGTGATAAAATTATCATCAATCTTTTGCAAATCATGCTCTATTCTATCAAAAATAGTTTGTTGATATTCAGGTAACAATACCTTTGAAATGTCTCTATTAGGTAGCTTATTTAGGTTAGCGGTCTTTAATGGTCTATCTCCAATATACGTTAATGAACCATTATTAGTTAGTTGATCACCAGAAAAATCATATAAGAAAAACTCAGGGACATTGTCTGAATACCATTTCCAAAATAAACTAGCTGTTACACCGTTGTTAAAGTTCTCTCTTGGTATTCTAATATTTTCTCTAACATTCAACCATAGATAATTTCTATCAACATAGTTAGCGTCTAACGTACCGTAAAGATTTTCATTCTTATTATCATACTCAACAATTCCTATATTAAAATAACTACTTAACAAGACTTTTACCTCAATTACTTCATTTAAGGCAGGATGTAAAAACCAAACACTTTCTCTATCTGGATTAAATAATAACTTTGTAGTCGAACCACCTGTAATAGGTATGTTTGTTTTTATGATAGATCCCGAGGCACCAATGGAATCAATTACTAATATTTGTCCATTCTGACCAGATAAATAAATATCACCATCAAATTGGTTTAAAACTTGATAACCCCATTCACCTGAAGAACTTATTGTATAGTTAATTAAATCAGAATCAACTGATAAAGAATCAATTGAGGTATCAGATGATATATTAATAGCATCTGTATAATTATTGAAAGTCATATTATTAAATGTCGCGCCAATTATCACACTAGACATTGTAAATACATCATTTGAGTTTACTTTATAGAGATTTGATGAACCATATACATATACTGATTCATTTTTTGGATCGTATAAGATGGAATGTGTCAAACCAGGTATAGAAAATGTTTTAGATATAGTCTTTGAATTGGCATCTATCTTAGTAAGTACTCCAAAATCACCATTTAAGTAGATTGAATTTTCAAAATCATTAAATACCATATCATAACCCGAAAAGTTGGTTGAAATGCTTGAAACACTATTATTAAAGACATCTATTTGTGACAGATTATCATAAGACACATAAACGTCAGAATTTATAGGATTAGAAATTATCGAATATGGGTTTCCAGATAAAGAATATGTAAGCACTACCATATTTATAAACGGATCTATCCTATACAAAACATAAGATGATAGAGCATATATATAGCTACTAGAACTATTATATACAATTGATTTTGAATTCGTCAATCCGGATATAACTATGTTATCGACCACATCTTTTGTGAACGAATCATATACCTGTATAGTATCACCTAATACATAAATAGAATTATTTGATTGAACGTACAGAATATCTACCATACCATCAACATCACCAAAATTTGTAATTGTATAATTATTACCACTTTGGTATGTAATACTAAAATCAGTATTAAATGCTTCCATATCATACATACCTGAATATAAATTAGGTATAAATTCTGGGATACATGCTGTTTGTCCAAAACCTATAGTAAAGGCAACTGTTGTGAAGGCTGATGAATTACAAACTGAAGATGTCAATCCCCAAAAAGGACCCATATAACTCAAATTGATTATATCTGGATCAAGATATAATATATTAAACTCTGTATTTTGTATTGGATATATCGTCTTATTTATACCAACAATCGCACCAGTTGAAAATCCCAAATCCTCAAAAGAATCATCAGAACCAGATAATATTTCATTTGAAGATAATAATAAACCATGGTTCCCTCCAAATTTATAAAATATTTTGTAAAGATCAATACCTGGTAATGATGTCTTACCGATATTGATTTTTATATCAACATTTTTATATTGCTCTTTAATATAAATCTTTAATGAAGATGCAATATTTGAGATATATATGCCATAATCATCGATTAGATATGAATACTTTGTAACCCATCTCAATAAAGTTGTAGCTATATCAGTATCGAAATTTATACTATATGGTATATTGTTTATTGTGATTAATAATATATTTCCAATTTCATAAAATACAATTGATGAATGCTCAATGAAATAGTTTGCATTGCTACCGACTTCAACATCAAACTTCAAAGGTACGTTAGGAAATTGTGTTTTTAGACTTATAGAATTAAAATATACAGATGAGTATCCAATTGTTAATAAATTAGAATCTATTCCAAGTGTAATCAATCTAGTAAAATTTCTAGTTAACCAATTTCTAAGTGTTTTATCGATTGTTCTTTGCATATCAACAACACCTGATGAATATACCCAGGAAACCTTTTCCTGATAAATCATATCATTTATTTTAACAATTATACCAAATTCGTCTATATCAGTGAACAATATATTATAATTAAAATTTTCGGATATATCATAATTAAATTCCTCAATGACATTCTCATATACCTCAATTGCCTTCTCTTGAACTTTAATTCTGTTTCCAATACTACTAGTTAAACCAACAGAATCTGAATAGAAATTAACAATACAATAATCACTTGGATAAATTAAGTCAGCTTTTAAAGTTTGATCCTTATAGTACAGATCTATATCAAAACTCAAAGCATCGGATCTGAACTTTTCTGCCATTATTGACAATGTAACCTCAGATGATTGTGTAAATGATTGTGTAAAATATATATGATCGCTTGTTAGATATAAATCACCAATAGTTAAAACCTCATCAATCAACACTTGGTCAACTATAAGATGATCAGGCTCTGACCAATATAACAATGAAGTTGTCGACCCTGTTGGAAAAATAGACTGACTCTGACCACCAGACCATGTATATGATTGTATACATTGATATATCTTGTTTTGCCAAAGTACTTGATAACCATCATAATAATGTTTTGTCTTAACATTTCCAACAAAGGTCGGTATATTACTAACTTTAAAAAAGTAGTTATTATTCAAGCTAGAATTATATACCTTAAATTCAATACCTGGTTTTAGAATACTAGGTATTTTGTTCCCGAATATAAGTGATTTTCCTGATGATTTAAAAGTAAGTGGTCCAGAATAAACTAGAGGTAGATCCTTTTTAGTAATTACCTCCATTATTAAGTTACTAGATACATTATCACAAGAATACTCATAATGTATTATATCACTAACATCAGCATTTTTAACCGTATATGTATCAACATCAGAATATCGATTAGATAATTTATATCTATCATTTTTATTTGAATTAACAACATTAATTTTTCTAAATTGATATAATCTGTCATAAAAGTCTAACTCATTCCAATTTGATAACGATGTTTCTAATGTAGAAAAATCAATATAGTTATAAATACCAATAATATTTAATCCTGTTATTGTCTTTCCAATATATTGCGAAGAAATATTAACGAGTGAAGAATAACTATCCGAGAATGATTTATTATCCACAAGTGATAATATCATTATGGCACCTTTTTTTGAACCAATAACACAAAATATTTGATCAGTGTCATTAAACTCAAAGATAGGCGAGTTAAATCGAATAAAGGAACCCTTTTTGTATATAGATTCTATATTATTACCATATATCCATTTAGAATAGTAAGATGATTCAGAATTAACAGAATCTATTTTTGTTATAGAACATGTTGCAGAACCACTATAGAAATGAATACCAAATTCATTAAATAGTTGAAACTTTCTTAATGTTAAAATATCTTTATTTTCATACTCAAATGCATCTATCTTCTCAAAAAGATAGATCGCCTGAGTTTTAAATGTGTCATTAGAATTTTCAGGGAATATTAAGTCTCCGTCATATCTATCCAACTGGTCATTATATTGAAAATTTAAATAATTTCCATCTTTATCAAAAAATTGTAAATTTTGCATCTATTGTTTAGATTTAGTATTTAAATTATATATAAAAATATTATTACGTCATAAGAAATTTTATAAAAATTTAAACCTAATAACTAAACTAAACGGTAAACTCATATTTTAAACTACCACTATCATATATTTTATTATAACCAAGCGATTTCATTATTTTTGATTCAGATAACGATTTATCATAACCCTTCTTGACAAGAACATCCTTTCTATATGAAAATCTATTCCTTCTAATACCATCAACAACATAGTAATAATTCGGATTCGTCTTTTTAACAAAAGAAAAACCTAACCTTCTATATAAATTTCCATTAGACCAACATCTATCAGCATAACTAATAATAGATATAGGAAAATAATTTTTAATAAAAAACTTAAATAGTCTAGATGCGCCACCAACAACACTTGTATTCTTCTTATTACAAAATCTAAGAAGTTCCCAATATCCTTCTTTACTATTTTGCCCTAATGACTTACGTAATGATCCAAATGTCATAATGCTTACCAATTGGCTATTATGAAATAATCCTACATTTATTTTGGATATAGAATATCCTTGTATATGATTTTCATTTAAAAATTTTTTTGAATCATTATTAGAAACTAATGATATCTTACATCGTCTTGCCCAAATTTTATTCGAAGAATTTAATAAATTCAAAATTCTAGATTTTACTATATCATTTTTAAATAACCAATCATCTTCCCAAATATGTATTAGTTTAATGCCTAATTTTTCACATATATCTGTCTTATTAATATGATAATTATTCTCCTTGAAATTATCTGAATGCCAGAATACACCATTATATTCAAATGCTAAATTTAAATCAGGTAAATAAATATCCAATTCCTTACCAATAATAGTTCTATCATTTCTTAATATCTCACCGCTATAACTCTGTGAGATAAACAAAAATAAATTGTTTTCCGAATCGGATGAACTATCTATCGGATTACACACCGTGCATATAACATTTTTATTTTTTATTCTATCATTTAGCATATTTTTATGTATATCAAAAACATGCTCACTTTGACATTTAATAGTATAAATTGAGCCAGAATTGCTAATATAAGACATACCTAAATTTGAAATTTTATGAGTTAGATAGTTATCTATTTCTAATCGATTGGTTAAGTTAATTATATCTCTTCGAGAATTTAATGAATCCCGCAGAGACTCTTTCACATCATCTCTTTGTGAATTATACTCAACACCATATTTTATTAGATTGTTTTCTATCTTTTTATTTTTAACAAAATCAATTTGAGATATAAAATCTACTCCATACTTATCATTAATAGATTTTTTATGTAGTTTCTTAATATCATTAAACATCATAGGATTTTCTACACCATATTTTTCTATATTTGTCTTCTTCCTTTTCTCCTTTATACCAATATTAGTAGATGCACACTTTTTAGAACAAAATGTCGTATAACCCTTACTATAGGATAAAAAATTTAGTCTATTGCCACAGTAACAAGTCGGAACGCTAATCATATCCTTAGAGTAAAGATATGTCATCTCTCTCCAAGATAGAGAAGTGTCATTAAAAAGAGAATAGATTAAAGAATGTATAATTTCATAATTTTTTTCTATGAAAGTTTCACTCTTTAATCTATTCTCTTCTAATATTCTTTTTATTTCTATATTGTCCATTATAGACTTATATATAAAAATAAAAATATGTTTTAATAGCCTGCTACGAAAGGAGGTTGAATTGTAAAATTATTATCAATATACTCATCAATCCAGTAGTCTGCTACAAATCCTGCTTTTGCGGACCAAATATCTCCAGAACCATCAAAGTTTAGACCGATTCCTTCAACATTTTTAATTTGGCAATTCTGGAAAGTTACTCTTCTAAGAACAACACCCTTCTTATCATGTTGATTAACAATAATTGTTCCAATGATATCTGCTTTATAATGCAAATATCCATTTTGCGAATTCCAAACAAGGTCATACCATGCTTTTAATGTATTCCAAGATTCCATAGAGCCACCAGCATTAACATTGACATTAAATGTGATATCAAATTCAACATGTGTCTTATCAGGAGTTCCCAAAAATGCTCTAGTTGTATATTTAAATCTCTGATCCTTTACGGCAATTTGTTCTGTTAAGTTCAAGTCAATATTTGTTGCTTGTTGTAGCAATAATACAGGATCTCTACCCTGTGCTTGTAAAATTGTAGGAAATACAAAAGTTATCTCAAAGAGATTTTTATATACTGGTTCTTGTGGCTGTGTACCAGGTCCACCTGGAGAGCCAGTCACTATAAGGTTACTAAAATGTGGTAGCATATTATTTTTTTTATTTTTTATTTTGTTTATTAAACTATATTATATATTAAGGATTTTTTTTCTCTTGCCTTAATATTAACTATATATTAATAAAAAATATAAACTTTTTACCATAATATCATAAAAATATGTGACTTAGGGAAATATACAAGGGTTATATATAACTTATAAAAAATAAATTTATAAAATGTCTAATAAAATAGAAATGTCTGAAGAAGACTATTTAAAAAAACACATTGATGAGGCTGAAAATTCAGTTATATCAGCACCTAAACCACAAAGTAAAGATTTTTCAAGAACAGAGGAATTGCAATTTTTTAATTTTGATGTAAAAGACTTACCTTGTGGTAAATTCTATCCAAATGGAACAATGTTTGCGGTAAGAGCGGCACAGGTTAAGGAAATACAAGCATATTCAATGGTAGATGATAATAACTATTATGATATGATTGAAAAAATGAATGATATGCTACAGTCTTGTGTGAGAGTGAAGTATGTAAATGGTGATATTGGAACCTTTCTTGATATTAAGGATCCTGATAGATTTTATCTTATTTTCTTAATAAGAGAATTAACTTTTCAACAAGGAAATATGTTATCCGTAAACAAAAAGTGTACATGCGGTACTGAAAATCAGTTAGAGCTAAAAAGAGAAAATTTTAAACTTATTTTAAATAATCCTTTATTAGACAAATATTTTGTAAAAAATAGAAATTCTTTTATTTTTAAACTAACAAATAATGAGGAATTTGAACTAACACCACCTAATATAGGCATTGAAAAATCTTTTGCATCTTATATATTAAGAGAGAATAATGAAGGCAGACCACCTGATTTATCATTTTTAAAAATTATACCTTTTATGTTACCTGGTAAAACATCAATATCATACGAAGGCATAAAATCAAAATTAGTTGAATTTCAAAAAATGGATGAAGTATCATTTCAGTTTTTAAATGATGTTGTATCTAAAATGACATTTGGAATAGAATGTATATCAAAACAATGCGTGTCCTGCGGAATGGAGGTCCGAAGCGATATGCAATTTCCCAACGGAGCGTCAGGTATTTTCGTTATTCACAATGCCTTTGAAGCCTTTATTAAAAAATAAATTACTTTTACAAAAACATTTCAATGTTAATGAGTATTGTATGGATGATTGGCCATACTGGATGTTAGAAGAAAACATTAAAATAGTCAACGAACTCATTGAAGAGGAGGAAAAACAAAGAAAATCAAGTGAGGGAGATCAAGCAAAAAACACTCCTAATTTTAATCCATCATCATATATGAAAGAGATGTCGGGTATGGCTAATAAATTTAAACCTTAATGGCTTTGAGATGTTTGATAAAACATAATATTATTTTTTTAATATATATAATATGATATTATCTAAAACAATAATTGTTAAAACATTTAAGAATAAAAAAATAAAACTATATAAGTCAAAGGGATATGATACTTCACTAAAGGAAATAGAAGTAAGAATTGAAGACCTTCCTGAATATTGTAATGAAATAATTGATATTCAATGTGATTATTGTGGAGAAAAATGCTCAAGGACAATTGCTGACTATAACAGGATAATTAATAAGAAATCAAATATAGATAAAAAATATGCATGTTCTAAAAAGTGTGTTTTATTAAAATTGAAAGAGACATGGGACTCTAAACCTAAACAGAATCATCCAAATTACGGAAAAGTGATAGATCCGGAAAATCTAAAGAAGATTTTAATTAAGAGAAAGAAAACCAATTTGGAAAAATATGGAGTTGAACATGTTTTACAGAATAGTGATGTAAAGGAAAGGTTTAAAAACACTAATTTGGAAAAATATGGAGTTGATAATTATTCAAAGACTGATATTTTTATAGAGAATCTTAAAAAATTCAATTTGGAAAAATATGGTGTGGAACATGTTCAACAAAATGATAGTATAAAAGAAAAGACCAAGAAAACCAATTTGGAAAAATATGGGGTTGTAAGTACACTACAAATAGGGAAAGCAATAGATAATAGATTAGAAATTTTTAAATCTAATGACTTTAGAAAAGATTTTAAAATATCATCTGACACAAACTATATTAGATATATTAATAATAGTATATCGCTATTCAAATGTGACTGTGAATCGCATCACGATTTTGAAATAAGTTGTGATAATTATTATGGTAGGAAAAAATTAAATCTGCCATTATGTACTATTTGCTATCCAATAGGTGATAATATATCAATTAAAGAACTTCAACTATTTGAATTCATTGAATCTGTTTATAATAAGGAAATTATATCAGGATATAGAGATGGTTTAGAGATTGATATCTATTTACCTGATTTGAAAATTGGGTTTGAATTTAACGGACTATACTATCATTCAAACATATTTAAAGAAAAGACATATCATATAAATAAAACTAACTATTTCAAAGAAAGGGGAATAAGAATTGTTCATATTTGGGAAGATGACTGGACATTTAAACAAGAAATTATAAAGTCAATTATTTTCAATTTGATAAATTTAACTCCTAATAAAATACATGCTCGTAAGTGTGATGTAAGGGAGATAACTGATTCCAAAATCTCAAAGAGATTTCTCAATGGAAATCACATACAAGGAGTGGTCAACTCTAGTTTGAAACTAGGTCTCTACTATGAAGATAATTTAGTGAGCATAATGACATTTGATCATTACGAGGGTCGTAAAAAAATGCCAAATGATCAATGGAATTTAAATAGATTCTGTAACATCATAAATACTTCTATACCTGGATCAGCATCCAAAATAATAGCACATTTTATAAAAACATATAAACCATCAAGAATAATAAGTTATGCTGATAAAGATTGGTCAATTGGTAATCTATATGAAATTTTGAATTTTAAAAAAATTTATGAAACTGCTCCAGACTATAAATATATAGTAAATGAATCACGTATTCACAAATCTAGATATAGGAAAGATGAATCCAAAATAGATATTGCAAAAATATATGATTGCGGAAAAATAAAATATTCTATGAGTTTAACATAAAATGAAATTTTATTTTTTAAATTCATCATCAAATATCCTGATGATTTCTTGAAATTCTGATAAAATTCCATTCTTTATAGATTCTACTGAATATTCTTGGGAATTAATATAATCTTTAATAGTTTCCTTAAAGTCTAGACTTATATTAATATCATTATTTAAAATTTTTGACTCTACTATCTTCTCCTCTTTCGCGACATTGATATCATCTATATACTCTATAGATGCAAATTTACCAACCTCCAACAAAGACTCTATCTTTCTTCTTAACTTTCTATTATTTGTCAATAAAGAAGATGATATATAAACATCTATATAGTTTCTCATTGAGATATTATTCAATATTTCAATATCGTCTTCATTTTTTATATAGACTTTAACAAATTTAGGAGAAATTGTATTTTCAAAAAATACTTCCTCATTTTTATCTATATCAAGTGCAATAATTCCCTTTGGATTATCTATATCATTCCTATCCATTTGGAAATTATTTCCAACAAACGTAAAATTTTTATTCACTTGACCTATGTGTATATGTCCGGAATAGACTTTTCTAAAATTTGAAAACTCATCAATATCTATTTTATCTAAGTTTCTATGTGCAGCAGAACTTAAATGCATTTTAGCACCATTTAGATCAGAATGGCAAAATAGGTAGTGACAATCAACATTTTCCTTTATTAATTTTATTTGTTCTGATTTCTTTTCAATATAAGGCATCATTAATATATTAATACCATCATACTCTATCTTAGTAGTTTTATCATAAATAAACACATTATTAATATGCTTAAATGGTCGTATAGTATTTATCTCACTACTACTCTTATGCCAACAATCATGATTTCCAACTAAAATGTGTAGAGGTGCTATACTTGCTATTTTCTCTACGATATCCATTGCGTAATTTAATAGATTAATTGGTATGACATTTCTATTATCAAATAGATCACCTAAGTGTACTATTATATCACCTTCACTGACTTCCTTCTGTAGTAGTGGAAGTAAAAAACTATTAAAATATTCTTCATGAACATTAAACCACTTATCAGAAGTGTTAGGATATCCTAAACCGATGTGTGAATCGCCTATTAAGTAAATTTTACTCAAATTAATTATTATTTTAAGTATTATATTGATTATAACTACTAATGTTTTGATGGATCGAACCCAAAATCATTAAACTTTTTAATATGTGGCGAAATAAATTTACTTATATCATCATCTGATAAATCATCATCTATATCATTTAAAAAATTATATGAGTTAGAAGATGACATAATAAATGATTTCATATCAATATTGGTTTCTTGAGACTTTTTAGGATCGTATGTCTGTGGTAGGTTGACATCACCAGCAACAACAAAATTATCTACTAGCTCTATTCTACCCCTTCCTTCATTAAAGGATTGAAAATTTTTTAAATTTTTCATATTGTATATATTGATAATTTAAATTCGAAACTGATGATTTTTATCAGTAATAACATTCCCAAATGTAGTTACTTTATTATCAAAAACCTTTATATAACTACCATCATATATCATATAAAAATCATCACTAAATTTTGGTAATGATTTTTTAAAATTATCAATAAAAAGTCTATCATTTAGCAACATATCTACATGACAATTAAGTCCAAAATCAAATATACCAATGTCAGCAATATCTTCATGTATATGATTGTATTTTATCTCGGTACTTTCTCTAGTTAAAAAAGAATTTTTACTTAATAATACAGTACCTGCAGATATTCCAACAAAATATTTACAAGATAAAATACAATCAACAATTTTTTTCTGAAGATTGTTATTTTTAATGTTATTAGTAATATCATAGATATCACCACCATGAAAAATAACTAAATCATTATTTTTCAAATTATCATATTGTAAATTATTAATATCAAATGACTTAATGATATCAAATTCAAAATCACGTATATCAACATTCTCATCTTTAGTAAGTACTTTCTTACGAGGCCAACAAAATCTTTTTAGTTTATGTATAATGCCAGATTTATCAGATGATAAATTTAAATTTAATACTGATGTAATATCTGATGGTAAATTGGCACGCTTCAAACTTGAACTTGTTAAATAGTAGGTTGTTTTTGAATTATAGTTTTCGAATAATTCCAAATATTTCATTTACATCATTTATTATTTAAAGTATATATAAAAACTAGTTGATAATAAGTTGCCACTTTTTATTACCTGCATTATAAATACGATAATGCCCAAGTTCTAACATAATTTCTTCCTCTGTTTTATTAGGATCATGTCCAAGTTTTATTAATTTTTGTTTCCTCCAATTAAATCGATGTTGTCTTATACCATCAATTAAATACCAATATCCCGGTTTAGACGTATGTAAATATTTAAAACCAAGCTTTGAGTAAACATCACCATTAGAGATTAAATTATCAGAATATGTTTCTATTTGTAATGGATTATAATTGTTAATAAAATATTTTAAAATTTTAGATGCTCCACCAATTATATTAGCACCAAGTTTACTAACGAATCTCACTAACTCATAATGACCAATATTTCTATTTTTTGACAATCTTTGTAATGGCAATCGAAGTTTGGAAAAAGTCATCAATGAGTATAACTCATCATTATAATATAATCCAATTCTAACCGATGATGTACAGTTTCCCTGTAGATGATTTTTTTCTAAAAATTTCTTAGAATCTAAATAGGAAACTTCCTTAATAATACAATTTCGAGCATAGATTCTGTTTAATGACTTACCAATTTTATTTAAAATAAATGACTTACATATATCTCCTTTTATGACCCAATCATCTTCCCATATTGTGTATAGTTTTATATTATTATCTATTGATAAATTGTTTTTCTTTAAATGATAATTATTATCCTTAAATTTATCCGAATGCCAGAAAACACCATTAAATTCAAACCCAATTTTCATATCAGGTAAATAAACATCTATTTCATATGGAGATATTACATTTCTACAATTAGAAACAATCTCACCCTCATAATTTTCGGATATGAAATTATACAGTTCTATTTGATTAATTGATGAACTTTCTGAAATTGGGAAACATTGTGTACATATAGGGAGAGAACCATTTATTCTATAATAGAATTGATAAGTTAGAATATTAAAATTTAAACAACATTTATCACAGTGAAAAACTAGCTTCGTGCTATTATTACTAAAATCAAAATCAATAAATCTAACATTATGATTTAATATTTTGGACTTGATTCTATCAATATAATTAATATAAAACGACTTAATTGTTTTATCATGAATGGCTTTATTCATCCATGGGTGCTCAACTCCATATCTATCAATAGACGTTTTTCTATAAGATTCCTTATATTTATCAATATTTAATTTAAATGTCTTAACTCTTCTATCCATAATCTCGCTTGACTTTGCAGGATTATCAACTCCCCAATTTTTTAATATGGTAGACTTTGATAAATTTTGTATTTCTTTTGATGACATTGGTGAATTACCACCATATCGCAAATTATTAGTATTGATAATCTTATCCCTCACGACTAGTGACTCAGCAGGTGTTTTTGTGCCAAACTTCTCAATTGATTTTTTCTCCTTTATTTTTTTTATATTGACATCAGATGATACACATTTTTTAGAACAATAATCAAGATAACCAAGTGTCAAATTCTTATACAAAACCGTATTTGAGCAATTTATATTTTTACAAGTGGGAATAGTATCTAATTCATTAATAGTAATATATACCTTTTCCTTGAATGAAATCATAGATAATCCCCTTAATTGTGTATAATTGATTATATAATCATATTCTTCCTTAAAATTTTTCAAAACAAAATTTTCTTTTGACATTCTACCAGAGGAATCCGACTTTCTAAAAATATCTAAATTAATAACATTCATTTCTACATATATATTAAATATACCTATGCTAATTAAAAAATAAAAAGAGAAGTAAATTTTTCTCTTTTTATTTTTTAATTTTGAATAGTTTATGAGTTAATAAATCCACCTGATGAGATTGATCCAGTTCTCAAGATTGTAATATTATTTACAATTATACCCATTCCCTTAATAGGTTCTACATAAGTATCTAACACACCAATTTGGTTATCTATTATTTCTTGTGTATTATTTTCCTCATCCACTTTATTAAAGTAAGTGTATAGTCCGCTTTTTGATACAAATTTCTCACAAATAACATCAGCTTGTAACTTAATTTGTGCTCTTACGCTAGGTGTATTAAACTTCCATTGGAAACTTAATAACATTCTAGATAATTCTCTCTCAAGCTCAATCAATACCTCTCTTACGTGTATATAAGAAAGTGCCGATCTATAAATTGTCTGTGCAGTATTTTCTGTTTCAATTATAAATCCTCTATTTCTCTTGAACGTAAGTGGGTTCATCTGAGCACCATTTAACCATTCAATATCTGATGGTGTAAATATCTGCTCTAAATCTTCTATTCCGGTTATTCTACCATCAGTAACACCCGCAGCAATTGTCCAAGGAACAATAGTAGTTATTACACTATTATGCTTTCTCATATATGTTAAACCAACATATGCAGACGGTGGTACCTCAACTGGTCTACCAAAATCATTTACAGTAACATACGGTAAGAAGTAACCAACTGTTGTTACACCAGAACCCTTAGCAAAAGAGTATTGAAATGCTGGGCTACTTTCTGGGTCACCTCCTTTAGATATAAACTCAGCTTGTAGTGTTCCATCTGCATCCTTGAATAAAGGAGATGATGAATTTTTAAATTGTTTTAATGATGGCATATTAATTATACCAAAAACATCCAATCTATCACCACAAATATCAACTAAATTTTGCTTAGAATCTTCTGTCAAACCTAATCCAAAAGAATCTACTAAATATCTAAAATCAAAAGCCTCTTTATTAGTTATTGCTTTGAATAAAGGTGTTCCTTTAGCTACAATATCCAATATATCATTTTGTTTAGAATCTGTACCATCTGGTAAAGATGCTTGTCTAATTCTAAATCCTTTAAGTGATATAGCCTTATATGTAGAAACATAATCATCGATATTAGTATATCTATGTGTTTGTTTATCCCCATCAAAATTATATAATTTGATTGGAGCATCACATGTAACTTCTACGTAGTTCTGATTTGTAGCCCAAATTTTCTTAGATAATATTCTAGTTAATTTTTTAGGCATTTGATCAGATTCAATAGTAGTTGGGTCAAAAAGACACTCTAAGTAATCACCTACCTTAATCTCAGTATATCTATTCTTATCTAAAAGAACTTTATTTTTAACTTCAGTCCATCCAGTTGGATATTCTACTTCAACTGATTGTTTGTAGTTACTCTTTTGAGACTTAACATAGATTGTAGAATTAGGAGCTAAAGCTGTATCAATACCAGGATTTATAGAACCAATTAGAGTTTGTGACGCAGTACCACCAACAGCAACTTGATAATCCATAAATTTAACTATCAAGTCTGTATCTGATTCTTGATACATTTCCAAGTAAATTGGTTTATCATCATAATCACTATTATAACCATATATTTTACT
>JACCDN010842833.1_pt1 | contig 24366 bp, 23 predicted proteins | sample 7441691 | NCBI WGS metagenome assembly JACCDN01 (sample SAMN15323439, study PRJNA562643) | freshwater metagenome | isolation source: river surface water | place: USA:Blue River Watershed | collected 2017-08-16 | reverse complement strand
TTACATCGAATTATTTTATAACGCAAAAAGGAGACATGCAAAACTGGGGAATATCTCCCCGATACAATTTGAAAACAAATATGGCTAACATCTCTAATAATCTGTCCTGTTTTACTTGACCATTACATTTTCATGTAAAGGCATCAACATATTCTTCATGTTCTTTTTAATTCCCGTGACTAACTTGAGACCTCGCTTGAACAACCTTAAGAGCAATTTTTTATCAATGTAGCCTTTATCTGTCATCAACAAGCCAATATCAATTGGAACCATAGCGATATATTAACTGCTATCATAGCTCTTGTAGGTTTTTTTTCAGTTTTTAGCTTTGTTTTCTACTGTCTGGGTGATGATTCGGTCATCACGGCGCCAACTTAAATCCAAAGTGCGAAACCCCTGTCTTAGTGTAAAAATCGCATAATTTGATTAAGAAAGTTTAAGTAGCCCAGGCAATAAAATCCAAATGCGCCAATAATCATATGCGAAATTGAAATAGTTAAAATGCTTCGGTGTCGCGAAAATAGAATTGACCAATATAAACCAAAAAACAACATACTTAATGCTAGCAGCCAATTGATTTCAAGATGATATGCTGCAAATAAACAGGTCGAAAAAACAATTGAAATAGCGTTAATATATTTTTTATTCGCAAACAAGCACAATAGCATATTTTGGATTGCAACGTTGACAATAAAAACTTGTACAGGGCAAAAGATTAAATATAGCAGCAAGCAATACACGGTTAATTTGATGTCATCTTGATTAAGCAGGTTATCGCTATCGAAAATAGGTAAGCCTTTAAAAAAAAATTTTACTGCTAAAAATTTTATGAATAACAATCCCAAACAAATAAATAAGGCAGTCAATAATGTTGCTTTCCACTCTTTTGCTGAAACATTCATTCGCAGCTGAAATTGCTCGAATGGGATTTTTACGCTGCGCATAATCAAAAGCGCAGCTAAACTAAATAATAAAAAAGCACTTGCACTTACAATAGGATTTTCACCATGTTCAAATCGCGTTAAAATTTGCACAAAAACAATAGCGAAAAAAAGTGCCAAGGATGTAAGCACCACAAATTTTTTTTGAGCCAGCTCCATAAGCAAATTTTATTATTAAATTGTTTATTATAGTAAACTTATATACATAATGCAAGACTGTCAACCCAAACTGCCAGGGGCTACGCACGAAATGGGTACAAAGTAGCCTAGAATAGTGTAAAAGTACTATCATTCTTAACGTTAAGTATTATTAGCATGTAATGGCCCAATGTCCTCGCGCAGCTTCTACAAAACATTCTAATGCTTTGAAGGAGCAAAAATAATAACGATGCTTTGTCGTACTTTTATCGCCAATGATTCGGGTCGACTCCACCCGACCGAATGCAACCCACCTCTTCCATTAAAGGCTTTTGGTCTAACCGATCTATTTTATCATAAATCAGTCATCGATAAAATATCAGGGATCCTTTAATTTATCTATTATTATGAAATTTCAGCAGAATATGCTATCCTGGTCAAAATATTGACAGGACTCTAAGGTCTCAAATAAATGAACAAAGTACTGATTGTGACAGGAGGGGGTCGTGGAATTGGTGCAGCAACTGCGCTTAAGGCAGCAACACAAGGATATGCTGTTTGTGTTAATTACTTACAAGATGCCAATGCTGCAAATCAGCTTGTTGTCCATATTAAAAAAAATGGTGGTTCGGCGATAGCTGTGGCAGCAAATGTTAGTCAGGAAGCAGAAGTAGAAAAATTATTTAAAACCGTAGATCGTGAATTAGGGGACATTACTGCGTTGGTGAATAATGTTGGCATTTTAAAACCACAAATGCGGGTAGCACAAATGACTATGGAGCGATTGAACCAAATGTTTACGACCAATATCACAAGTTATTTTCTCTGTGCACGAGAAGCAATTAAGCGTATGTCTACGCAATACGGAGGAAAAGGTGGTGCGATTGTGAATGTCTCTTCAGCAGCGGCACGTCTTGGTTCTGCCGGAGAATATGTGGATTATGCAGCCTCGAAAGGGGCGATTGATACTTTTACAATTGGTCTAGCCCGGGAAATAGCTGCAGAGCAAATTCGGGTTAATTGTGTAAGACCGGGGTTTATCTATACAGACATACATGCAAGTGGGGGTGAGCCAGAGCGCGTGGAGCGGGTGAAGTCCCAGCTTCCTATGCAACGAGGTGGTCAGCCAGAAGAAGTTGCCAATGCTGTTTTATGGTTGCTTTCTGATGAAGCCTCGTATGTCACGGGCTCTTTTATTGATGCTGCAGGTGGGCGCTAATATTTCAGAGCTTAATAAGGTAGTAGAAAAGCAGCAAAAAAATCTCAGAAACTAGGGATTTTATATGAGAAAAGCTTACAGTTAAGAATTGTAGTACCTGTCTCTTGATAATAAAATTATAAATTTTTGCAACAGTGAGTTACACATATAATATTTAAAAAGTATTTAAATCAATTATAATGCGTATGTTAATAATTAAGTTGAATAAAAATGATTAAGAAAATTATGCGCTCAGAGATTGTGAGCAAGGTGGTTCTGTTAGTTGGGCTGATGGGTTTTGTTATGGTGACGCATGCGGTGACAAAGCCAACTATCGAAATTTTAGCAACAGGTGGCACAATTGCCGGCGTTGCCTCTTCACAAACTTCAACAACTTATCAAGCCGGTAGTTTGACTGCGAAGCAGCTGATTCAATCTGTAAATGGTTTAGGCGATTTGGCGCATATTCAGTATCAGCAAGTTTATAATAAAGATAGCGGCAATATTACTTTGTCAGATTGGTTAAAATTAGCTGCTGCAGTCCAAAAAGCGGCAAGCAATCCTGCCGTTCAAGGAATTGTTATTACCCATGGTACTGACACTTTGGGAGAAACAGCCTATTTCTTAGATCTTATTGCTAAAACAACCAAGCCAATTGTGATTGTTGGATCAATGCGGCCTGCGACTTCCATGAGCGCAGATGGGCCTCTGAATTTGTATAATGCTGTTGCCGTTGCGGCAGATTCACAGTCTCCAGGTCGTGGTGTGTTGGTGGTGATGAATGATACCATTTTTGCAGGACGTGAGGTTGAAAAGACTAATACCACCTCAGTACAAACATTCGCAGCGCCCAACACTGGGCCAGTGGGGCATGTTTTAATGGGAGAAGTAAGTTATGATGCACTTGATACGCATCCTAATACTGTGAATACACCCTTTAGTGTCAAAGGTATTAACCAGTTGCCAGATGTTGAAATTGTTTATGAATATGTTGGGGTTAATCCTCAAATGCTGTATCAGATTTTGGCAACACCAGGCTTACAAGGTCTTGTCATTGCAGGGGTGGGAGATGGCAATATTCCTGACTATGAAGCAAGCTTTTTAGAGAAAGCACGGGCGCGAGGTATCGTAATTGTTAGAAGTAGCAGGGTCGGTAGTGGTACAGTCACTTATAATTATAATAATCTTGATACGCAATATGGGCTTATTACCGCCAATGATTTGAACCCACAAAAAGCCCGAATTCTCTTAATGCTGAGCTTGCTCAAAACACATAATATTAGAGACATTCAGGCCTATTTTAATCAATATTGATCAGCTTGCTACAATCTTGCATTTTTTGCGACGGTAAGCATAAAAGAACAGAATTGGTGCAATGCAGATCGCCATACCTAACCAAAACAAAAATTGATACCGTGCCGGAGACCCAATATCAACGTTAGTAGGAGGATAGGCTCCGATAATCAATGTCACGATACAACCGATAATTCCCATGCCGTAGATAAGTAGCAAGACCGAGCGAGATTTTAAAAAACCATGGAGATGATCGCGTAGAGGATAACGATATTCAACTACAATTGCGGCCACAAACATCAAGAAATAGACCCCCATATAAATCTCAACGCTTAAATTTGTAAGAAACCAGTAAGCACCATTCACAGAAGGTAACAGCAGGAAAATAAGACTTACAATGCTGACGATAATAGCTTGACCAATCAGAAGGTTTTTTTCTGCACCCCAACGGTTTTGTTCATGGAATTTAGTTGGCATAAAGCCATCACCAGAGGCCTGGAATAACCCCCTTGCTGGAGCGGCAAGCCAGTTAATCATTTCTCCCAGATTGCCCAAAGTCATTAAAATCACCATCAAAGGTAATAAAAACTTGATATGGTATGCATCTAAAAAGGCGCCAAAGGCTTCTGCTACACCTTGTACAAACACGATGCTATTGCTGGGAATAATAATAGCAATAGCAAGAGCACCCATGACCATTGTAAAGAGAATGATCACGACAGAAATAAACATCGCCTTAGGATAGTTTTTCTTTGGGTTGTCAACATTAAGCATATGCACGGCGACAAGCTCAAAGCCTTCGAAACTGGTCATAATTGTAATTAATGAAAACCAAGCGGTCATCGAATGAAAACTTGGAAAAAGCGTTGCATGGGTAAATTGAACTTGCATTGGTTTGCCACTGGCCATCCAAATAATTGCCATCACAATGATGAACCCCATAGGTAAAATTAAACCAAAGAAAGAACAGAAAGTAGAAAATCTTGCAGACACACGAAAACCAAACAAAGCCAAAGCAGTTAGCGCCCAAAAACAGACTAAAGTTCCGCCCACCATATAATGTTCATTCGTCGCTAAAGAGGGAAAAAATAGATACGCGACAGAGCCTGCAACAAACGCTAAAATAGTTGGGAACCATACTAATGTGTTTACCCATTGTCCCCATACTGCCAAAAAGCCAAGTTTTTTACCTAAACCCAATGAAACCCATTGGTAAATACCCCCTTTCTCTGGCCAGGAATAAGCAAATTCAGAGGCCGCAATAGACCCGGGAATTAACATAAAGAAAGCCGATACAATATAAAGAAAAATCAGTGAGGGACCAAATAAAGCCGTTGAGGGTAAATTCCGTACGCTATCAATTGAAACTGTAATCAACAATACAAGGCCAATTAGCCCAATTCTAAAGTGTTTATGCGGTTTTGCTGCTGTCATAACCAATCCTTGACCATGATTAAAATTGCATTGTATTCCCCTTTTTTTATTGCGGCAAGAAAATTTTTCGATAAACAAAACTAGAAATGGACTGATAAGCCTAAACCAACGTTATTTCCTGTTAGTAAATTGCTTACGGCCTGCACCGGATTATTCAAAAAATTGCTTGGTGAATTGCTCGTAGGTGAAGGGCTTTCTTCGTAGTTGGTATTTTTAACCACACTGATTAACAAATTTACTGGATTCTGTGCGCTTATAGTCGCGGCAGATCGAAATAACTCCCGGGCATCAGGAGTGGGCATAATCAATTCGTCCGGATCAGCAACTGCAAATGCTTGGATCACAAAACAAAACAACAATAAAAATTGGCATAGTGTTTTTAACATCATCCATACCACTGAATTATCTTGATTTTACAGTGTAACATAAGCAGAATTGCCTGAAAACGGAAACCTTGTTAAAATTTGTAACGCTTTTATTTTCAAGGGTTATCATGATTAATGCACTTTCTCCTCTCGATGGTCGATATAACTCTCACATTGCAGAATTGCAGCCATTATTCTCTGAGGCGGGTTTAATGAAATACCGCTGTCATGTTGAAATTGCCTGGATGATCTTTATGGTACAAAAAGGGATTATTCCTAATGCTAGCTTAAAACCTTCTGAAATTAAAGCGCTGTGGAATATCAGCGGTCATTTTTCTTTAGAAGATGCTAAAACTATTAAAGACATTGAAAAAACCACCAATCACGATGTAAAAGCCATTGAGTATTTTTTAAAAGAAAAGAGCCGAGATTTCTTACCGCAAAGTTGTGCGAGTTTTTGGCATTTTTGTTGTACCTCTGAAGATATCAATAATCTTGCCTATGCACTTATGATTAGAGAAGCTCTGCATCAGATTCTATTGCCACTCTTGCAAGAGTTACATATTTTTTTAAGCGCAAAAGCACAAGAATATGCAGGCATTTCAATGCCGTCGCATACACATGGTCAAGTCGCATCGCCTACAACTTTGGGTAAGGAGCTCGCTAATTCGGCTTATCGTCTTGCCCGTCAAATCAAGCAACTACAAGCTCAAGAAGTTTTGGGTAAGTTTCATGGTGCTGTGGGAAATTTTAATGCGCATATAATTGTTCGTCCTGATTTAGATTGGCTTAATGTAAGTCAAGAGTTTGTGGAAAGTTTAGGATTAATATTTAACCCCATGGTGACCCAAATTGAACCGCATGATTTTGTTGCTGAGCTTGTCCATAACTTTAGTCGTATTAATACCATTCTTATTGATTTTACTCGAGATATGTGGATGTACATCAGTTTAGATTATTTCAAACTCAAAGTAATTGCAGGTGAAGTAGGCTCTTCTACCATGCCCCATAAAGTGAATCCCATTGATTTTGAAAATAGTGAAGGCAATTTGGGTTTAGCCAATGCGCTCTTTGCGCATTTCGCTGAAAAATTACCGATCTCTCGCCTGCAACGCGATTTGACTGACTCAACAGTGTTGCGGAATATCGGTTCTGCCTTTGGTTATTCGCTTTTGGCGTATCGTTCTTTATTAAAAGGCTTAAATAAAGTTAATCCCAATATTGCCCAAATAAATGCGGATTTAGCATCTCGATATGAAGTTCTTACCGAAGCAGTACAAACTGTATTACGTTATCATGGGGTGCCTGATGCCTATGAACAGCTAAAAGCTGCTTCTCGTGGTCAGGCCTTTACGCGTGAAACTTATCTTGGTTGTGTAGAAAATTTAGATCTTCCATCTGCAATTAAAACCCAATTGCTTAAACTAAGTCCAGAACAATATATTGGATTGGCGCATACCTTAAGCACCATAACAAACGTGACAAACCGGCAAAAATTGTGAATAATGACGCAAATTAAGTAATGCGCATTTTTATGTCTATTTACCTTTCTGTTGTCATTCCCTGTTATAATGAACAAGACAGCCTTCCTATTCTTTACAATCGCTTATTCCCAGTATTAGATGCGCTGAAGAAGCCCTATGAAGTCATTTTAATCAACGATGGTAGCCGCGATAAAACAAGTGAAGTTTTGGCTGATCTTTTTACAAAACGCTCTGATGTAATTCGCGTTGTAGAGTTCAATCGCAATTATGGTCAGCATATGGCGATTATGGCCGGATTTGAGCATGTTCGCGGCGAGATCATCATTACATTAGATGCCGATTTGCAAAACTATCCTGAAGATATTCCCTCCTTACTTGCAAAGATCGATGAAGGTTATGATGTTGTAGGGGGATATCGGGTTGATCGGAAGGATCATTTTTGGCGTAAATTTTTTTCGAATCTACACAACCAGTTACGTTTAAAGCTCACTAAAATCGACATGCGTGATGAGGGCTGTATGCTGCGGGCTTACAAACGTAATATTATAGATCAGATGGTTGCTTGTGAAGAGCAATCTACATTTGTGACTGCTCTTGCCACCAGTTTTGCGAGCAACGCTATTGATGTCCCTGTTCGCCATGCGGCACGAGAAGCGGGTGTTTCAAATTATAATTTCTATAAACTGATCCGTTATAATTTCGATTTTTTCGCTAATTTTTCACGAGCCCCTTTAGAAGTTTTCACCATTTTCGGTTTTTTTGTTGCCTTAGGTAGTTTTGGTTTGTTTTTATATATCATGATTCACCGTTTTATTTATGGCCCTGATGCCAATGGGCTATTTACTTTATTTGCCATCACTTTTTTCCTCATGGGAATTTTGTTGATGGGCCTTGGTATTGTTGGTGAATATATTGGTCGCATTTATGAAGAAGTGCGTAATCGCCCACGTTATATTGTCAAAAGGATTTTGGAGAAAAAATAAAATGTCATTAAAGATTTTAATTTTAGGGGTTAATGGATTTATTGGTAGTTCCCTATCTGAGCGTATTCTCAAAACCACAGATTGGGAAATTTATGGCATGGATATCGGTACCCATAAAATCGATGAGTTTTTAGCTCACCCTCGCTTCCATTTTGTAGAGGGGGATATCACCATTAACAAGGAATGGGTAGAGTATCACGTTAAAAAATGTGATGTGATTTTGCCTTTGGTCGCAGTGGCCAATCCCAGTATTTATGTTAGCAATCCTTTATTTGTGTTTGAACTTGATTTTGAAGCGAATCTTGCAATTGTACGTCAATGTGTTAAATATAAGAAGCATTTGATTTTTCCTTCGACCTCAGAAGTTTATGGCATGAGTCCTGATGTGCCTTTTGATGAAGAAACGAGTAATTTGGTTCTCGGCCCCATCAATAAACAACGCTGGATTTACTCTAGCTCAAAACAATTGATGGATCGAGTGATTTATGCTTATGGTGAGCAGCATGGTTTAAGCTACACTTTATTTAGACCCTTTAACTGGATTGGCGCTCGTCTTGATAGCATTAGCACGTTAAAAGAAGGTAGTGCTCGGGTTTTTTCACAGTTCTTAGGTAATATTATCCAGGGTCGTGAATTGCAACTTGTTGATGGTGGCAAACAACATCGTTGTTTTACTTATATCGATGATGGAATTGATGGCTTAATGAAAATTATTGAGCATCGGCATGATCAAGCCAATCGCCGGATTTTTAATTTAGGGAATCCTAACAATGATTTGTCTATTAAAGAGTTGGCGCAGATTTTAGTAGATGCCGTAATGCAATATCCGCAATATCATGAAATAGCTAAAAAAGTTAAAATTGTGGAAATCTCTGCTGAAAAATATTTTGGTAAGGGTTATGAAGATGTAAAAAGTCGGGTACCTTCAGTTGAAAATGGTAAAAAACATTTAGGCTGGGAACCAAAAGTCCTCATGAAAGATGCGGTTAAACGTACTCTGGATTATCACTTTGCCCATCCAAATGAGGAATTGAGTTGATAGGTTAGGGAGAAAAAATGTTTCTTTGCTTTTTGGCTTTTTTCGTCTCGTTTTTTATAGTGACCTTAGCTGGTAAACGTTTTATTTGCATTCTGCAGAAATGGCAGATTGGTCAGGTCATTCGTCAAGAAGGCCCAGAATCGCATTATAGCAAGAAAGGTACGCCAACCATGGGGGGGCTTTTAATTCTTGCGTCGATGATCATTACTAGCCTGCTTTTTGCAAATTTACATAGCCCTTTGGTCGTGATGAGCCTGGTGACGCTCATTTTGTTTGGTGCCATTGGTTTTTATGATGATTATGCCAAATTGATTTTAAAACACTCGAAAGGTCTGGCTTCACGTTGGAAATATTTTTGGCAATCGGTTTTTGCTTTAGGATTAGGGATATGGTTTTACCATTATTTTAAGCACGTGGGATACGCTGATGCCTTGTTGGTTCCCTTTATGCATGGTTATGTCTTGCCTTTGTCTACGGGCATATTCCTTTTTCTGGCTTACTTTACGCTTGCCGGAGGCAGCAATGCTGTCAACCTTACCGATGGTTTAGATGGTCTTGCCATTCTTTCTATTATTCTGGTGACGTTAGGGATGGTGGTTCTCATTCTCGTTGGTACTAGCTTGCCTCCAGAAACCCGCAGTCTGTTACCGGTATTGGTTAGTCTTATTGGAGCAGGTCTTGGTTTCTGGTGGCTTAATGGGTTTCCAGCCCTGCTTTTTATGGGAGATGTGGGTGCTTTAGCCATAGGCGCTTTTCTCGCTTTTGTCGCTATTTCTATCCGTGCAGAACTGTTTTTTGCACTGATGGGTGGGATTTTTGTGATTGAAACTTTATCTGTGATCCTACAAGTGGCATCGTATAAGCTTCGTAACAAAAAACGCATTTTTAAGATGTCCCCCATTCACCATCATTTTGAGTTGTCAGGTTGGCCAGAGGCTCGCGTTGTAGCAAGATTCACCATCATCACCGCATTACTGGTTGTTTTGGCCTTATTTGCATACTTATGAAAACATCTGCCCATGATCATTTACATTCCATTTTTAAAGAGAAAGGCAGCCCGTTACAAAAAATTTTTAATGCTTATGAGGCACACCAACAGTTGAGCCATCTTTTTCAGAAGGCCTTACCGGAGATTTACCAAAATCAAGTGCAGTTTATACTCTATCGAGGCGGGGTAATGACCCTAGGTGTGAGAAATTCAGCGCTATACACCAGATTGGCTTATGTTAGGGATGAACTCATTGAACATTTTAAAAAACAACCCGAATGGGCAGGTCTAAGAGAAATCAAGATCAAAATGCTAGTTTGAATTATTAGAAATTTGTGTTTTTTTCCATAACGATGCTTGACATCCTAGAATTACTATTGGTATAAAGGCCTTACCGATAATAAATCGGGTATTAAACCTTAACTAAAACAAGGGGATCATTGTGAATAAATCTGAATTAATCGATGCAATTGCAAAAGAAGCTGAAATCTCTAAAGCTGCGGCTGGCCGTGCTTTGGACGCTGTATTGGTAAGTGTTACCAAAGCGCTCAAAGCTGGTAAGAATGTTGCTTTAGTTGGTTTTGGTACTTTTCATGTGAAAAAGCGTGCTGCTCGTACGGGTCGTAATCCACGTACTGGTGCTGCGATTAAAATTCCAGCTGCGAAAGTTCCAAGCTTCCGTGTTGGTAAAACTTTGAAAGATAGCGTTCAATAATCGCGATTCTTTTAAATTTGCATGAAAAAGCGTATCATTCCGATACGCTTTTTTTTTGCTTAAGAATTTGAGGAGCTTGTATGTTGCAGAAGATTAGAGATAATGCCCATGGCTGGTGGACTTGGCTTTTTGTTCCCTTGCTGATTATCCTTTTTGCCTTTTGGGGCATTGGCAATTATTTAGGCGGTAGCTTCTCGCAGAATGAGGTGGCGAAGGTGAATGGCAAGTCTGTTCCTATTTCTGCTTTTTTGTCTTTATATCAATCGATTAGTAATGCCCAAAACCCAAGTCAAAATGCACAAATAGCGCAAAGTTTGAAATTACAAGTATTGCAAGCTATCGTTAATAAAACGATTCTTACCCAGGGTCTAGAAAAACTAGGGTTATCTGTTAGTGACGCCACACTCGATCAAACTATTTATCAAATTCCTGCATTTCAACAAAATGGTCAGTTTTCAATGCAACTCTATCAAGCCTTTTTGCAAAATATTGGGCAAACTACAGAAGGATTGCGTGCTGATCTTCGCCAAACCTATTTGATTAATCAATTCCAAAATGGCTTGCTTTTAAGTCAATTTGCTCTTCCTGATGAAATTGCCAATGAAACCAACTATGCTAATATGTTGCGTGATGTAACATATATCAATATCCCTGTAAGTGCATTCACGCCAAAAACACAACCTGCTGATGCGGATATTGCAGCCTATTATGCGGCCCACCAGAATGCATTTATGACTCCACCACAGGTGAAACTGGCATATGTGATGATAAATCAAAGCCAATTTGGTACCGGTGCAAATGCCGCACAAGCCTTTTCCGCCGCCTTAAATGAGGTTGCTAATGCCGCATTCCAAAATCCAGGGTCTCTGGATGCTGTGGCAAAGGCAGCAGGTAGTTCTGTGCAAACTACCAATATGATTGATACTTCTCATCCGAGTGGAATTCTCACTAATAGTGCAGCCCTAACGGCAGCACTGAGTAATTCAGTCATGGTGCAGGGAAACAATAGTAATGTCATTAATCTTTCACCGACGCAAGCTGTTGTTTTACGTGTTACGAATAGCGTGCCAGCACAGCCGTTGCCTTTAACCCAAGTCAAATCCCAAATAATCAGTGAAATTCAAGCGGCAGCAGCCAATAAAGCGGCAATGGCAGCAATTAACTCAATTGTCAGCGGGGTAAATCAAGGAGGGAATCTAGCTACACTTGCTCAAGCTTATGGCTTTAAGACCCAAACAGCAATGGGTGTGAATATGGGAAATAAAATTTTGCCGCAAAATGTAGTAAATACTCTTTTGGGCTTAGGTGTTAACCAAGCTGCTTCAATCAGTGAAAATGGGACTTATACCATTGTTGAGGTGATGCGCGCTTATCCTAACCCGCAAAAAAGTGTTAATGTTCCACCGCAAGCTATTACAGGCCTTTGGACTCAAATTGAAATGGGCCAATATCTCGCATACCTGCAAGATGGGGCCAATGTTAAAATAAATCAAACACTGTTTAAGCAAAATGCACAATAAGTACTTTGTAGCCTTATTTTTCTTAGCTTTATTTATCTCGCCTTTCTTAGGATATTTTTATTCGCCTACGATTCCATTTAAACCCAATTTTCCTGCCATTTCGCCTTTAATAGCGCGGCAGCAGGCTTTTATTTTATTCATGGTGCCTAAAATTAATTATGCTAATGAGCAAATTTTAGAAACCCGCGAGCAAATTCAAACTCTAGTCGCAAATTGGCAACAAAATCAAATGCTTACTCATGCCAATCGCAATTGGCTACATGAGATCGCCGATGTTTACCAGATGCCAGAATTTGATATGAGTAATTCCCAAGATGTTAATGAATTGCTGAGCCGTGTTGATGAGGTTCCTTCATCCTTGGTATTAGCACAAGCCGCCAACGAGTCTGGCTGGGGAACTTCGCGTTTTGCGATAAAGGCGGATAATTTTTTTGGACAACACTGTAATGTTGCAGGCTGTGGTATGATTCCACAAGGTCGTTCGCCTGGAGAAACTTTTGAGGTTCAAACCTTTCCGAATGTACAAAGCGCAATTAACGATTATCTATATAATCTCAATACGAATCCGTCTTATTCAGGGTTTCGTGCCATGCGTGCTGAGTTACGAGCACACAATGAGCCTCTGGTAGGTTTTCGCCTAGCACCATATCTCACCAATTATTCTATTCTCGGTAACCAGTACTCTTTGATTATTTCTTCAATTATCATTAATCATAATTTGATGCAATATGATGCCTTGCAAGATACGGTATTAAATTGATGAACATTGCTCTCATTAGCATCTTCCCAGAAATGTTCAATGCTTTTGCCAGTTTGGGTGTGGTTGGGCGAGCTTTTGAACGCAAGATTGCCACCATTGCCTATTTTAATCCGCGTGATTTTACTGAAGATAAATATCGCCGTGTGGATGAACGTCCTTATGGCGGTGGTCCGGGCATGGTGATGATGGCCGAACCTTTATTTCAAGCGCTTCAAGCAGCAAAAGCACAACTGGGGTATGACACTCCCGTATATTTAATGTCTCCTCAAGGTGCTCTATTCAATCAAAAACAAGCTCAGTCACTGGCCCAAAACTCTAAAATGATTATTATCTGTGGTCGCTATGAAGGCATTGATCAGCGTTTTATCGACACATATGTCAATCATGAAATTTCCATTGGTCAATATATTGTTTCAGGTGGGGAACTTCCAGCTATGGCGGTAATGGATGCAATGATTCGCTTATTGCCTGGTGTTTTAAATGACCCAGAATCTGCGGTGCAAGAATCCTTTTCTAATGGAAATGAAATGGATTATCCTGTTTATACTGCGCCTCGCACTTGGCGCAATCAGGCAGTTCCCGATGTTCTACTGTCAGGCGATCATAAAAAAATAGCGGCTTGGCGTAAAAAAGCCGAATTATAAATGTGATAAGCGATAGATTATTTTATAGCAATCTATTGGGCGATTTTATTCTTCATTAGAAATGGCAATCCAATCAAAAAGCCTATTAAAAGATACAACAAAAGAATCATAAAATTACAGCTTTGCGCATGGAACAGTACCCCTAACAAATATGTCCCTGTTGGTGTATAACCACAAATGATAGCATTTTTATCTGGCCCTGCATCCATAATGCCTTTTTGATTAAAATAAAGCGGCAAAATTAAAGAGGTAACAGCAATTACTAAGATAATCCATAGATTCGACCATGTAAAGAAAGAGTCAGGGCTAATTTTAGGAGCCAAAAACGCGCACAATAAAATCAACAACCAAAAACGTAAAGCCAAGATTTGCGTTGGTTTTAAATGTGTTTCTTTAGAAAAAGCGTAACTTTGCTTTTTATATAAAAACCCTGATAAACCCGCTACAACAGAAAAACCAAGCAAGGGCAAGCTTTTGATAAAATAAAAATGACCAAATAATATTCCTAGCAAAATAAGTAGTCCAAATCCAGTAATACATACAATTACTCTTGTTTGTGGATAAGCACGACTATAAGAAAATAACCCTAGAAGGGTCATTATCACAAAATAAATCAAAATAAAAACAGTAGGGCCCAGGCTAGAGCCATAAAAAGTACAAGGCCAGATGACACTGACCAATACCATAAGACTAAGCCAATGTTTTTTGTGTTGCCAAGCGGCTTGATACATCGCTTTAATCTTATGGATATTGATAAGATGAAAGTATAAAGATGCTAAGATTGTTCCTACAAATAAGATCCAGATAGGCGGCAAAGCTACACTTCCAAAGTGAATCAGTAGGGGGGACAAGGCCGTGATTAACACATAAATAAGACTTGAGATATATTTTTTCATTGTTTCTTAAAATAAAAGTTCAGCTTGTTCCCAAGCAAAAATCTGATCGCTATCTTTTTGTATTTGCTTTTCATTTGCATGTACCAATAATACCATAGCTACGGTCGAGCTTAATGCTTTGGCAGTTTGAATATAAGTCCCTGCGGGTTGCAAAACTTTACAATCAAAATATGAGGCCAAAGATTTAATTTTGTCTGTTGCAAGCGAGCCAATCACTCTAGAGCGCCAATTTTGCAGCAATATAATGCGACCATGCAAATTCGATACATGTAGTCTATGGTCTAGTTGTTTATGATGTAAAAAATAAACTAAGGCGTCAACTTGATTATTTCCTAACACAGCTTTGGATAATTTATCTAACATACCAGAGCCACCCGCAATTCTCGGATTCACCTCAACTAAGCGAGGGCCATCTTTTGTTAGGAAAATTTCGGTATGGCTAAACCCATTGTTCAGCCCCACTGTTGTTAAAACCTGCAACACATATGCACTTGCTTCTTGATATTCCGGCATATCTTGCTTCACTATGTCTGTATAACGATATACTGGCGAACCATTTATAATCTCTTTATGATAAGAAAATACTGAAACCACCTGATGTTCCCCGTTAATGCTGAAAGTATTCACTACGTATTCTTTCCCTAGCAATTGCGATTGTAGAACAAAATCTGTGATTGGCGTACCTGTATAACACGTTGGTGCTGTTCCAAAATACCTTGTTAATTCATCAAAGCTGTTGATCAGTGTGACTCCCGAGGAACCTCCGGCATTGAGGGGTTTAATCACTGCTGGAAATTCAAATTTCTTTAAAGCGTGACACTTTGATGTATCTAGATCTTTAGGGGTTAATTTCATTTGTTTGGTTACAGAAAGTCCAGCCTTGGCAATACATTCAACCATTTCATATTTGTCATATCGATATGCCGCTGTTTTAGGATTATTGCCATAGTTTAGTCCTAAAGCCATATTCAGATTATCGGCAATTTCCACTGATTTTTCACTACCGTATAGTAGAATGTCAATCGAAAAGGTTTTTAAAGCGGCTGCTAAAGCATGAAGGTTAGAATAATCACTTAAAAAGAAAACATGATCATAACGTTCTGGAAAAAAACGTGCCCTCTTCTCTTCATCGGTCAGCCCTGTTAAGGTAAAAATAGCTATAGTTTTAATGTGATTTTCTCTTAAACTTTCAGCTACATAAGCACCAGATACAATAGGATCAACTATTGCAACATACATCAGTTGATTTAACATCAGACAATCCCTGCCAAATAAAATATTTTAAAATAGAAGTTTAATTATATTTTAATTTTTAAAATAAAAAAATCTTATATTAAAAACACAGTGTTCTATATTCTAGGGTGATTAACGGCTTTACCATGTTGGTAAGCGTAAACAGTGTTTGTTTAGTTTTTTTATTACACAAGCGTTAATTTTAAAATTTTTAATCCATTATTGCAATGGGGTGGAATAATACAGATTGATTTTCAGTTATTATGGTCTTAATGAGAGTTATGAATCAGGTATGGCTTAAAGTTTATTGAGAGACATTCAATCAACTCTAACTTTGCTACCTACGAAGAATCTTACAGGAAAAAATTCATTTTGATCTATAAGCATAGGCGTATCAGCCGTTCTAACTATAACGTCATTTTCAATGCTTTTTAGATCTCTATCTTTTGTTTGTTTAAAATGTCTTGATAAAGTTGCAATGCTATCAGCACTCCAAAAGCTTTTCACATTCTCGGGCATAAATCCTTTTAAAGAATCTACTACACGTTTAAAACAAGCGCTATAAGTAGTTCCATCCTCCGGCCAATAATCGAAGAGTAAGGCAACGTTTTTGTAAGAAGAGATTTCTCTTATTAACCAGTCAACGCATCGTTTACTTAGAAAATAGATTAATCCTTCAATAATAAAAACAGGTCGCTCACATCTAGGAAACAGATCTCCAAAAGAACGACCTGCGGTACAAACTTCCTCAAGGTCCATAGCCAAAAGTTCAATCCTGGTAAGAATTGATTTATCTAAAAGATCATCTGCAATTGCTATGATTCTTTTATTCCGCGCCTCAAGAATATGTGGTAAATCAACATCTATAAACGTTAAGTTTGGTAATTCTGGCAAAACACGTGCTGCAATAAGGTAGGTTAGCATAGAGAAACCAGAAGCAATTGAGATGCAAGAATCAAATTTTCCTGAATCTAAAAGACTGACAGACGTATTTAACATAAACCCTGCCCGAACGCTCACTTTTCTTGCAACTAATGGATAAGAAAATTTTGCTTCAAAATCTTTTGCTTTCACTATTCCTGCATCGCTGGCTAATTTGAGGCTGATCCTATCTCCACTGATATGAGGGTATAGTGAGCGCCAATATGCTGTCATTTCAGCGGAACTGATGTTAGGGTCGCTTATTGTATCTTGGAGATTTATCATTTCTTTCATATGGGCGGTTGAAAAATTTAGGTTATTTTACTATGATTAATCATTAGAAGCTGTATTGTTACGGGTCTTGGCAGTGCTCGTAATAACATTAATGTTCTAACTAGCTCTGTCGTTGTAGCTTGTGGTATCGGGATTGGAACAGCTTCAGAAATAGCTCTTGCTTTAAAGGCTACGAAAAATGTGATTTTGTTATCTAGTAGTGAAGAAGCTAGTGCTTTTTTTAAAAGTTTGTATCCCAATAAAGTTTGGATTGCCAGTGATCCGGTTCAAGTTCTCGAATTAGTTAAAAATTTACTTATGCCAAAAAATTGATTTTATTTTTTGGTTATATGTTTATGGAGATTAAACTTATAAATTCAATGACTCACTTAAAGTCTATCTTGAGGCGAGAGAAGATCTAATCAAGAAGTATGGTGCAAAGTTACCTGAATGGAAGATTTAAGAGTTCGCTCACAAGTGAAACAATGGCCAATCCCAAGGATGGGAATGGTCGCCATGGCTTCTTACAGGGTTGTGATGGGAGCTTTTTTGATAATAACATCATTAAAGACGGTTATCCCATCAACTTACTTCTCCGGCCCATTCACGCGTTAAATTTTGGGTGCTGGGATCATATTTGTAGACGATAATCCCATTTTTTTCAGCCATGCTCATAACAAGAATATGGGCGCTGGGTGAGGTATCGATAGCTTGATCACGGCTGAAATCATCGGAGGTTAAAGGCCAGTCTTTTTGATAATTTGTATCAGTGGCTGCATTTGGGATTAATGGCAAATATTTAATTGGATAAATATTATATAAAAATGGAGAGTTAGGGTATGGATTTTTTATCAAAATCATTTTTGAAGGATCAAAAAGGGGGGCAAAATTAAATAAGTTATTATCACCGTGTACAATTAGGATCAAGCGGTTATTATCGATAAATTTTTCGGCGAGTACTTCATGAGGAATGCCCCCATTAGCAAAATATTGATTAACATCAGAGGTATTAGGAAAGTTATAGTAAAAACCTTTTTGTTCGTTTGTATTTAGGTTGTAGTTGATAGCTCTTTGCATAATGTCTGCAGTAACAACATAAGCGCCATCAGGGTTGATTGCAGCTACGGTTTGCGCATCGTTGCCACTAATTACATGTAATATTTTTCCGGTATTTGTACTCCATATAATTGCACCACCAAACTCAGCACCTACTAGTGCTTTATCATCCGGTGTCAATGTTAAGTTAAATAACTGCCCATATGTCTGGACTGAGCCACAGCCAGTCATTGCACCTTTGGGGATTGCTTCATTTGGATGGTCTGGGGGGCAAAAGAATGCGAACATTTGTTCTGGCTTGGTTTGCTGCATTGTCATTTTATAAATCTGGTAATTGACATCAGATGCAAACCAAGTGGTTAAATCACTGGTCATCACCTCACCGTAAGTCGGAAAACCAGGGTTAAATGTTTTTATGATATTGCCATTTACATCTTCGATAACAACTTCATTGGTTGCATCGTTTTGGTACATGAAATCATTGGTGTTTTTGATGAAATATGCACTATAAATATTGGCATTCTTAAATACGATTTTGTAGGAATGATCTTTTAAATTCCACAGTATCGCTTGCTTATTAGTATTGGTAGCAATAGCATAATTTCCATCGGTTGAAACACTGATTACCATATTTAAATCTGATGGGGCTTTGTCCGAGCTGCCACAGGCTGTTAAGCAGAAAATACTAGCTCCAGCACAGGCTATGTTTAGAATGTATTTCTTCATTATGCAGGTTTCCATTTTCAAAACTATGCTGCAAATTGAAGTTGACGAATTTTTTTAACGCATTTAATAATAATCCATACTGTATAGCCCAATAATAGCGCAAGAATAATTCCAAGGGCTATCCCTCCATGGGTTAGAATGGTTCTTGTAGGGATGTTTGTAAAAATCTCAAAAAAAGAAGCGGATAGTATGGTAAATATTCCACATCCGATTGCAACAAGTAATCCCAGTAACCAAAAACAGAAATACAAGGAAAGTGTTTTTAGTTTTTTTTTCTTTAAGCTATCCATTTGCCGAAACATTTAAACGCACCTCCCCCAGAAAATAAAAAGCCTTTGTAAATATACTGCATAAATTGAGATGTTGGAAGTAACATCGCAGAATGATCAATACAAAGGTCAGTATTAGATGGGCCTTGTTGTGCTGACTGAATACAACTTCCAAATGAAGGATCGGCACTACTATAACCCATAGCATTTGGTGGTTGTGCTTCAGGAGTATTTAAGCCGCATAAGATAATTGTAGCAACATCCATGGCATGCTCTTGGTCGCTACTACCTGGAAGTTGTGGCAATTCAGAAGTTAAGGTATCTATCATAGGTAATAAATTTAGACCTTTCATAATTGCAGCCGTAGCTTTTTCTTTGTCGCTTAACTGATAGGTTTGTGCAACAGAAGGTTGATTATCATCGCCAACCTCAAACCCTTTTTCCAATAAATCAAAAAGGTGAGGGTATTGTGTTTGCATTACGGATCTTTGAGTTGTTAAAGAACTTGAAAACGTTAGAGTTGTACCTGCTTCACTTTCAAATGTTGGATAATAGCTTATCCATAATTGGTAATATGCTTCTAGCGATTCTTGCGTTCCATTTATAAAGTATGACATGGGGTAAACAAATAAATTGGCAACATTATATATGCTACGTAAGGGTTGATGGATGCCAAAAAAAGGTTCTGATAAATCAAGAGCATCCACCATCCCTGCTGGAGCTGCAAAGTCGATCCCAGCTGCGGGGTCTTCATAAGTATGTGTTAAAACACCGAAGGTGCTATCTCCTTTAGGAATGGGGCCTAGGATTGTGTCACTACCGCTATATAACACAGTAACTTTCTGAGCACCTTGTTGTGCGTTCGGGTAATTATATTCATAAGAAATATCTTCTAGCTGATTAGTTACATTGTTATTGAGTTTGAGAGGTAAGAATTTAGTTTTGGAGTTATCACCAAAAGAGTTATTTGGAATTGCAGGTTCCCATAAGAAGGCATGATCAACCTGAATACCTGTTTGTCCGCATAACTCGAGCACGTGCATGAGAACATCGTTCCCTAAAGAATGTGCCATAAGGTTGATTTTAATCCCTTTGGCATGGAGTTGCTGAATTAAGGTAAAAATCTTTTCCGCAGGAAAAACAGCCATGCCAGGGGCTGCCATATAGTCAGCTTTTCCCGCAGGATCCCCTTGCCAATTGATGCCGATCAAGCGCGTATATTTGGAATAATCTTTTCTATCAAAACCGGCGGCAACATTTAAATTATGCTCCATACTAAGCAACCAAAGATGAGCTTCAGTTCCTAGTAATCCCTGCATCTTATTAGTATTCCATTTGCCAGTAGCAACACCAAATATTTTTTGGGAATCATAACTGCTGCCACATTTTGTTTGCATAAAAGCATCATCTTGATAAAGATCAATACTTCCAGCAGGAATTAGTGTCGGACCATTTTGGTTGTATGCAGTTGGCCAAGCCCCAAAGCCAACGTTATAGCCATGAATAAATATCGTTACGTTGTTACCTTGAGTTGCGAAAAAGTTAAGTTCGTGTTCGCTAAATTGCGGCAGGGTGCGTACTTTGCTGGAATAGCTTTCTTCTTGGAAATAAGGTTTTAAAGCTTGATAAGTTGCTAAATCATCACCCTCGAGTTTGTTTGCATCTTGCCTAAAGTTAAATAAAATAGCCGGAGCCAAGAGATTTAAATTGACAGTGTAATAGATATTGCCTGCTTTATCGGTGGTTTTGTTTTGTTGCCATTCACTTGCAGTAACGGTAATGGTATCTGTTGGAAAAATGGGTGTGCTGTTTTGGGCAATAATGTTGACTGCTACAGTTTTATCGGTGCCATTGCGGCCATTGTGAATGAGTTGAATCTGAATTTGTGTAACATCAACCGGAATGGTGGGGTCTGCAGTTTGCGCGAGATTTTGTTTAATGACAAACACCTTACCGTCGGGTAGTGCTGAACCACTAAGTTGATTGGTTTTACCATTCTGGTGGGTAAAGGTCATGTTGGCACTCACCCCTTGTAAGTAATCATCAAGCATGGGTGCAACTGTTGGATTTTGAATATTGGTTTGATCGCCAATCACGAAACGGATATAAGTGATGGGTAAGGGCTGACTTTGACCATTGATCACATTTTGATTGCCGGCATGGAATTTATTAGAATCACCGGAAACCACTTGTTCATTACTTTGATTGGTAATCTTTTGTTGATCGAGCTTTTTAACGCCAGGGTTATTGGGATCTTGTTCATTCGAGAGCATCATAAAACTGCGGCTAGCCCCTTCACTATGTTGTGCTCCCATGGTAGCAAAATTGTGGTCGCCTGGAACATTTGAATAAGTGAGATATTGACCCTGCGGTAAGGCATAATGGGTGCGTTGTTGCACGGTGCTGCTATGCACGTGGCCCGTATCTGCATTTGCCGCAGCGCCTTTAATAAGTGGGTAATCCATATTGCCGTTCGCAAACATGATTTGTAATTCGGTGTCTTTATAAATAGGAAAGGTTCTACCTGTCACGCCGCCTTGATTGCTGAAAGAAATAAGGCGGGTGTAACGCGCCGGAACATTCCCGCATATTTCAGCGTAGTTGTAGGGAAACATCACGGGGATATTCCCTAATTGATCTGGTACAACAATCTCGCCTGTTGGCATTCCATAGCAGCCAGATAAAACGCCACGATAATTATAATTAGGATATTTGCGAACAAATGCTGCTGTTTGTCTTTCATCGTCATTCTCTTGAATCCAAATAGGAGCACGATAAGGGATGGTTTCACCGGTAATATCGGTCAGGGCCATTGCGGTGATATGATGCTTTTGGCTAAATTGAGCAGAAGCTCCACGCTCTTCATCGCCTTTGGCAAATTCATATTCGATATCAGTAATTACAAAAGGCGTGTTGTTATTATTAAAAGGAACCTGAATTACATCACCAGGTTGTAGATTTAAACCTTGGAAGTTTGCAGTTAAGATTTGTTGTTTAATACGCAGTGAATCTTTTACGATGGTTGCAATATTCTCAACATTTTGATCAATTAAGAGATTACCCAAGCAGTGGTGATCTAAACTTACCCCAGAATTAGTACCTATTGTTGGAAGGGCATCAGTTTTTATGACATACTGGTTTTGTGATTCATCAAAATAAATAGCCCGAACAGTGTTGGCCACTTGAGTGGTATTATATTCGATATGATATAAACCGGCGCCTTCATGATCTATTTTTTGTAGGATATCAACGGTACCTACGTTATTTAAAGCCTCATTGTGGTCTGCAAGCAAAAGTGTGACGCCGGAATTTCCGGTAAAATCCTGCCGGAAGTTGGCCCAGATTCCATATTCAGACAAGTTTCTAAAGATAAAGGCGAGATCAGATTCGCCAAATTGGGTCATTGAATTTTGGATTGGATAGTAAGAATCATTTTGGGATAAGCTTTTAGAAACCTCCGTTTGTTTATATCCCAATTGATTAAATCGTCCGGTCAGTCCTCTATCAATTATTTCAAGGGCAGAAGCGCCTAAGTAAATTCCTGAGCGACGGTTTAAAAATAAGTCCTGACACTCAGCCAAACACTCGATCCAAACGAGTTCCTTGCCATTCGCAAATTTGGAGGTTCCCTCTAACTTTCGTACCACACCTTGAAAGATATAAGAATGGTTAAAGCGAGAAGAAGTAATTTCTACCTTACCCCAATTCCCTAATTGCAAATTAGAGGCTCTATGTTCAAAAGCATACAGGCTTACATCACTGACCACCAACGCGCGGATTTGATACATGCCATGCATTTGTGCTTGATAGGAAGCTTCCAGGCAATCAAAACTAAAGGATTGGTCTGCTTTTGTTAACGTAACGTTCATTGACAAAGCATCGGTAGGCGAAAATGACATAAGATCAATCCTTATTCTGCTAAAATAAAGATCATTCTATCTGCTGTATAATTTTTGTCAAGTGGTTGTCTAAAACTTCGTGTTGATAATTTTATTGGCTTTACACAGCAGGTCTTGAGTTTCACCCAATTCTTTGGCTAATTCATCTAGCAGTTGGTATTCCAGATAAGTTTCAGCATTTTGGTGCCAGTTATCAAAGGTTGCATTATAGTGAATAAGATCAGCCCGTAATTTAGCTAATACTTGCTGAAACGCGGTGACGTTGCCTGTTTTCTTAAAGCTTTGAATTTGACCGCGTAGCGCCTTTTTAAATACCCCCATGAGGTCAATCAAACCAGGAATAGCTTCAGGAGGTAGAAAGTCTTGCTTCGACATTTGTAAGATGATTTTTTAGCTTAGGTAAATCCTACACCTAACCTTATGGTCGTGCAAGTAACTGATACCCTTTTTCTTTCTTTGCAATATTGAGATATAAAGATTAACATGTTGGTAATATTTTGCACAATTTAATGTGGTTTGTTATAATTGTAATACCTAAAAAATGAGAAAGAGAAAGTGGATTTCTTAACTTTACCAGATCGCCCTAACATGAAGGGCGTTCAAATTGCGTATGAAATATTCCCAGCCCAAACTAAAAATGCAAAGCTCAATTTCATTTTTATGCCAGGAGGCCCAGGGGGTGATCATAGCATTTATCGGCCTCATATGGATTTTTATACTCGGTTTGGAACGGTGCTCCTGTTTGACCCTAGAGGCTGTGGGTTGAGTGAGGCTCAAGGCAATCAAGATTATCATATAAATACTTACATCGATGATGTTGAAGCTCTGCGGCAACATTTCCAGTTTGATGATAACTTTGTAATATTTGGTGCTTCATATGGCAGTATGTCGGCCCAAGGTTATGCGATTAAGTATGGCCAACATCTTTCAGGGTTGATTTTATTGAATGGTGCTCCTAGTTATGAGTTTTTCGATTCAGCTTGGAAAAAACTTCAGTCCAAAGGGAGTGCCGAACAAATAGCGATGTTTGAGAAGTTATGTAATGGCGACATCACCACCGATGAGGGCATGAAAGAATATTTTAAAGTTATGGCGAATATGTATTTTGAGTGTGTGAGAACGGACCCTCCAAAATTCCAAGCCTATCTTGAGACACGTACAGGAGCACGCTATCATGCAGCAGCAACCTTGGCAGGCTTTGGCAAAAATGGCTTCTTACGGTCTTTTGATTGGCGTTCCAATCTTCATAAAATTATGTGTCCTACTCTGATTATTGGCGGGGCAGAAGATTGGATCAATACTCCAGATCAATGGGAAATTATGCACAAAAGCATTCCCGGTTCAGAATTACATATTATTCCTGAGGCCAGCCATTTTGTATTTGTAGATCAAAAAGAAATGTATTTTGATATTGTGGAGAAGTTTTTAATGAAGCTAGCTGATGTTAGGCGGTAAAGATGCCATACTGTAATGGTCTAATAATTCAGGATAGTTATTTAGAGATGTTAAACTAAATAAAACTAACTGGAGATTAGATAAAAATGAGACGAGTATTTACCAATGAATATAAGCTTGAATGTGTTAAGCTGGT
>JACCDN010210340.1_pt1 | contig 24374 bp, 18 predicted proteins | sample 7441691 | NCBI WGS metagenome assembly JACCDN01 (sample SAMN15323439, study PRJNA562643) | freshwater metagenome | isolation source: river surface water | place: USA:Blue River Watershed | collected 2017-08-16 | reverse complement strand
TTTGACAATATAGATCATCAATTGCTGATGAAAGCATTAAGAAAACATTGCTCTACAGAATGGGTATTACTATATGTAGAAAGATGGCTTAAAGCTCCAATAGTAATGCCAGAAGGCGAATTGCATAAGAGAGAGAAAGGTACACCACAAGGGGGTGTGATAAGTCCTCTTTTAGCAAATTTATTTCTGCATTATGTATTTGATAGATGGGCGGAAAGAGAGTTGTTTGGAATCCCATTTTGCAGATACGCAGATGATGGTCTTTTGCATTGTAAAAGTTTATCACAAGCAGAAAAGATACTTAGTATGCTAGACCATAGATTCAAAGAAGTAGGATTAGAAATACATCCTGATAAAAGCCATATTGTTTATTGCAAACATGCAAAACGCCAATTAAAATTTAATAAGACATCCTTTACTTTCTTAGGTTTTGACTTTTGTCCTAGAGAATCGAAGAATAGTAAAGGAGAAAGATATTTAAATTTTAGTGCTGGAGCTAGCAGAGTAGCACTAAAGGATATGAAAGCGCAAATTAGGTGGTGGAATTTACCGCTACGAAATGAGTGGAGTATAAGCGAGATTGCAAATTATATCAATCCAGTACTTAGAGGTTGGTATCAGTATTATGGAAGATTCTATAAAACTGCACTGAAGTGGGTCTGGAGAAATCTTAACCAGTATCTATGCAAATGGGTTATGCGGAAGTATAAAAGATATAGCAGGCATAAAGCAAAAGCAAGTAGCTACTTGGCTAGGATAGCGATAGCAAAACGTGAATTATTCCTGCATTGGAAATTAAGATATGTTTAACGGTTTAGATAATGGGAGCTGTATGAGCTGAGAGGTTCACGTACAGTTCTGCGAGGGGCTAAGGCTGCGATGCCTCGACCTACTCACCTTAAGCAAAATTTATTTATTCAGTTATATGAACAGGGTTTAAAAATGATTCATGGACTTAAGAAAAATATGAATAATAAACTTATAGACTTAAATGAAAAAATCTTGCTTAGAAAGCGTAATCTCATCGAGACAGTTTTTGATTACCTAAAAAATAAGATGAACCTAGAACATACAAGGCATAGATCGTTTATAAATGCTTTTGTCCATATTGTTTCTACTCTTGTCGCTTTCTCATTAAAAAAGCATAAACCTTCCATGCGTTTTGATTATTCCTTCTCAGTTCCATCGCCTCTTATCCCGAATTCATACAATAAGAAATGCCAAGACAAGTATAATTTGATCAATTATATTTTTGGTAGGATGGGTAAACTGTATCCCGAATTGAAGCTTAGACTTCACACGCTAGCAAAGACCCATCCTTTCGGATAAAGACTACGAACGGATGACTCAGGGGTTGACCCTCTGTATGAGTATGTAGCATATCCTTTTTAAATTATATAAAGTAGTGGTTATTATGACAACTTATATTGGTGTTGATGTTGGTAAAAAATCCATGCATATTTATCTGCCTGTTCTTGATAAATCTTTTGAGGTTAATAATGATCAAGACGGATTTACTAAGTTATTAAATTATATGACCAAGCATTATAAGTGCCTGACAAATGTTATTGTAGTATTTGAACCTACAGGCGGATACGAACGAAATTTAAGAGAGTTTCTCAAATTAAGTAAGGTTAATTTTACTGCTGTTCACCCTAACAAAGTGCGTTCATATGCTAAAGCCAAAGGCTGGTTAGCTAAAACTGATCATATAGACTCTAAACTTTTATCTGATTATGCGACAATATTTACTTTGTCAGTTAAGCACAGTTATAATTTTGAGAGTCAGGAAAATTTACAGGCTCTAATCCAGCGAAGAGAGCAACTGATTTTATTAAGAAACCAAGAAAGTAATAGGCTAGAGACTGAATATAACCAATTTAGCATTATTTCTATAAAAATGCACCTGGAGCATCTTGACCAACAATTAGTATCAGTACAAACTGCTATTAAAGAGCTATGTACCAATGATAATGATATACAGAGCAAAATCAGTAAATTAACTTCTATCCCAGGAGTGGGTATTACTGTTGCTACTACTGCTATTTGTGCAGTGCCAGAGCTAGGTAACATAGAAGTTAGTCCGTTAACAGCTTTGGCAGGACTTGCTCCTTATGCCAGGGAAAGTGGCAGATATAAAGGCAGGAGATCTATCTTTGCAGGCAAAGGTAATTTACGTAAAGTTTTATATATGGCTGCTGTTGCTTCTCTGAGATCTAATAAAAAGCTTAAAAATTTCTATGATCGACTCATTGCTAACCATAACCCTCCTAAAGTTGCATTAGTTGCGATTATGAGAAAATTACTTTGTTATATGAATGCTCTACTTAAAAATAATTCGTTTTGGGAAAAATCTGATGTAAAATTATAGTTTCTGCTATTTTTATAGTTGACTTCTATTACGGATGCTAGCGTTATATACTTTTTTAACTTGAATAGTTAGGAAAAAGGAAGTTGTATTTACTAGAATTAGAGATTAGGAACTAATTTCCTTTAAGATTTTCTCTACCTTGGTTGTATTCTCAAATCCAGCATCATAATAAAAACGCAGTTCAGGAGAATATTTAAGCTGAATTTCGTGGGTAACAATATTCCTTATTACATACCTAGACTTTTCAAAAGCTTGCATAAGTTCATCGTGGCTAAGCTGAGTATTAAAAGGGATAAAATAACAACTGGCTATTTTAAGATCTGCAGTTACTATAACTTTAGTAATAGTAACTGGGCACCCTATTAACCGATAATCTATCATTTTGCCGCGTCTTAGGGCATCCACAACAGCAATATTTATTAAGCTAGCTACTTTTTGTTGTCTATGTGATACTGTGTGTTTCATCATAACTATTAAAATTTTCTACTTATTTTTATCATAAATTAATAACTACAATAGTTGCTTTTTTTCCTCAATTATCTCAAATGCCTCAACTATATCGCCAACCTGAATATCATCATAATTCTCTAAGGCAATACCACATTCAAATCCCTCTTTAACTTGCGCCACATCATCTTTAAAGCGCTTTAATGTTTTAAGATTTCCTTCATAGATTGTATTATTATTACGCAATAGCTTAACTTTGGCACCTCGTTTGATCGTTCCCTTAATTACTAGACTACCGCCAATATTGCCTATTTTGGAAATATTAAATATTTGCCTAATTTCTACGGAACCTAGATATTTTTCCCGTATGGACGGCGCAAGCATACTGCTCATTACTTCTCTAACATAGTCTATTAACGAGTAAATTATTGAATAATATGCCAAATTTACTTTTTCTTTTTCTGCTATTACTAATGCGTTGGTATTTGCCTTAACGTTAAAACCTATAATAATTGCATCTGACCCCTTAGCAAGTATTACATCTGACTCTGTTATGCTACCTACTCCAGTATGGAGGAACTTTATTTTTACCTCATTATCAGGCAATTTATTTAAGCTGTAGATAATTGCTTCCAGCGAGCCTTGCACATCTGATTTAACGATCAACGGCAGCTCTTTCATTGTTGATTTACCAGAAGCTATAAGGAATAAATCTTCTAAACTAGATTTTTTATCGATTAATTTATCCTCTTTCGCCATGTAAGTACGATATTTTATAATATCTCTAGCGTGTTTCTCGCTTGGTGCTACATGGAACTTATCACCAGCTCGAGGGGGCTCGCTTAATCCATAAATTTCTACCGGCTCAGAAGGTCCCGCACTATTTATTGCTATCAATCTATCATTATTAATATTTTTTATTTTACCATAGCTTGTTCCAGCTACTACTATATCGCCTGCTTTTAAAGCGCCGCGCTGCACTAGCACCGTAGCAACCACCCCTTTATTTTTATCGACCCTAGCTTCAATAACCACTCCAGATGCCAAGCCTGTGGGATTGGCTTTAAGCTCGTGAAGATCAGCAAGTAAAAAAATAGTTTCCAGCAACTTATCCAAATTAGTCTTTTTCAAAGCAGAGATTGGTATAACCATGGTTTCTCCTCCAAACTCCTCAGCTACTAAACCATAATTCAGCAATTCATGCTTAACTGCCTCAATATTAGCGCTAGGCTTATCAATTTTATTAACTGCTACAATTATAGGAAGATGAGCTGCATTTGCATGTTTGATTGCTTCAATCGTTTGGGGCTTAACTCCATCGTCAGCTGCTACTACTAACACCACTATGTCAGTAACTTGAGCACTACGTTCTCTCATTCCAGTAAAAGCCTCATGCCCTGGAGTATCAATAAAAGTAACCTCTTTACCGTTAGCGGCAGAGATTTTATAAGCTCCTAAATGTTGAGTAATTCCTCCAGCTTCTGTTGCTGCTACGGTGGCAGACCTCAGGCTATCAAGCAGCGAGGTTTTACCATGATCTACATGCCCCATAACTGTAACTACTGGGGCTCTGGGTTTAAGCTCCTCTGGAGCTTCTGCCTCATAATTTAATATATTTTCAACATCGGAGGCTTTTTCTATCTTTGCTTTATGACCCAAGCTGGTTACCACAAGCTCAGCAGTATCAGAATCAATTGTTTGGCTACTGCTGGCTGCTACCCCCAGCTTCATTAATTCTTTTATGACATCCGTAACCTTCTCTGTCATTCTGTTAGCCAGATCGCCCACACTGATTGTTTCAGGAATTATAACTTCTCTATAAATCTTTTCTTGTTTTTGCTGAGGTAATTTGTTTTTAGATTTCGCCTTTCTTTTTGTATTTAATTTCCTGCCTACAACTGGCTCTTCCTCTGCTACTTCGTCCTCATCTAAAAGCAATTGCAGCACATCTGCTTTTTTGAATTTCTTAACCTCTTCTACTTTAGGTTTATGACTAACAGCTTTACCATTCTTTTTCTTAGCCTCATCTTCTTTCCCTTCCAATTCTATTGGCACTGGTTCTTTAGAAGCTTTAATGGCAGTATTTTTGTTAGATGCTAATTCGCCATTACCCACTTTTAAATTAGTATTCGCGACTCCACTTTCCTCATTCTCTGAGGTTGCACTGGAATTGTTGCTAGCAAATTGATTAATTGCTGCCAGCTCAGTAACAGTATTGATTTTACTAATATCCTGATCTTTTACTTTCGCTTGTTCTGCTGCCTTTTTTAAAAGGTCTAAGCGCTTGCTAAACTCTTCACTGGTAATCTCAGTAGCAGGAGTTAATGGCGCACTATTTTTGCTCAGCAACAGACCACTACTGCTAATTGTTTTACTGCTTTTAACCTCTACAATAGTGTTAAAAGCAGAACTAACAACAGTTCTAGACATGTTTTTTAGCTTAACTGGTTTGTTAAGCAACAATTTTGAGCTGTTTAAGGTTAGCTTTTTGGTTTTGTTTTCGTTAGCTTCTGTGGTCATAAGTTGAAATTATTATGGCAAATATATCAAACTATAATAAATTATTTTTTATAAATAGTATAAACTTAATTAAGTTTATAATTTTTTAAGTTATCCTAGTAGTTTTTAAAAATTTTTCTTCTCTATGAAGTAATTCTAAAGCTATTATTATATAGCAAATTAACTTAGTAACTTCCAATATTGACTTATTAAGTATACTTAAACTTGGAACAAGTTAACGATTGCTCTAATGTTTTGGCTTATTGCATTCTAGCCGTTGTTATGAGCATCTCAATATCATGCTCGCTTAAGCCAGAACCACTAACTAGGTTACTAAACTCCTCGACGCTCATCTCACCAAGGTCTTCGATAGTTTTGATTCCATATTCGGCAAGTTTTAAAACATAATCAGGGGACAGTTCTAAGATGTCAATCAGTTCTTGCTCCACTCCCAAATGTTCTAGCTTCTCCACTATTTCTTCATTTTTATCATTAATGTAATTAACCGCTCGGTTTTTTAGCTCAGCAGCTAGTTGTTCATCAAGACCCTGTATAGAAGTTAGTGCACTGATATCTATTGCTGCTATTTGCTCTACATGAGTAAAACCTTCTGCTGCTAAAAGCTGGGCTAGTACCTCTTCAATATTAAGAGCGCGCATAAGAAGAACAGTATTTGAATTAAACTCCTCATTACGTTGTTTAGATTCCTGTTCTTCAGTCATCACATCTATATTCCATCCTGTGAGCTTTGAAGCCAATCGCACATTTTGCCCTCTTCTTCCTATAGCAATGCTTAATTGTTCAGTTGGAACGACCACTTCTACTTTTCCTTTTTCCTCATCAATGACTATCTTAGCAATTTCTGCAGGAGTCATAGCATTGATCACAAACTGAGCGACGTTTTTGCTCCATAAGATCACATCAATTTTCTCTCCGCCTAATTCGTTAGTTATGGCACGTACTCTATTGCCTCTAATTCCTACGCAAGCGCCAACTGGATCGGTAGCAGAGTCTGAGGCATATACTGCAACCTTTGCCTTAGAACCAGGATCGCGAGCCACTCCTTTGATTTCGACCACCTTTTCATATACTTCCGGTACTTCTACTTCAAATAACTTGATCAACATTTGTTCATCAGCGCGTGATAGAAAAATTTGGGGTCCAACTGGCTCTAATCTGACATCCTGTACATATGCCTTCACGCGATCATGAATTTTAAAATTTTCCCCTTTAATTAATTGATCTTTTTTTATTATTGCTTCGGTACGACCCAAATCTACTATTACATTACCAAACTCTATACGTTTGACTATGCCATTAATAATTTCTCCTTTTCTATCCTTAAAATCTTCATATTGTTTTTGTCTCTCTATTTCAGCCACTTTTTGAACGATAATTTGCTTTGCAGCTTGCGCGGCGACTCTTCCAAGCTCAATTGGCGGTAGAACCTCATATATTTCCTCACCTATTTTAACGTCCGGCTGTTCTTCTCTAGCTTCGTGCAGCGCAATCTGAGTAAAAAGATTTTCTGACTCCTCTACCACTTCTCGCACTCTCATCAATCTTATTTCCCCAGTTTTTTTCACTATCTCGACTTTAATATTATGCTCATGCCCATATTTTTTTTTGGCTGCAACTTGGATAGCTTGCTCCATAGCAGAGATTAATATATCACGCGGCATTCCTTTCTCGCGGGCTACCGCTTCTACGATTTGCAAAATTTCCAAATTACCAACTTTTGCCATAATTTTCCTGCTTCTACTAATATTTATTTAATAATTTTTTAAATAATTCTTGCGTCATTACCAAGTTAGCTCTCTTGATTGCACCAAAAGGAATTAACAAACAACGATCTTGGAGTTCAAGTGATATGTTGTTATTCTCAATTCTAACTATTTTGCCTTGATAACGTACTTGCCCTTCAAACAACCAATTTAACTCAACTTTAATAACCCTATTTAAAAACCTTATATAATCTGCGAGCCTCACCAAAGGTCTTTCAATTCCAGCTGAAGACACTTCCAAACAATAACTCAGCGGCATGATATTTTCAACATCTAGTAAAGTGGAAATATGCTTACTAACCAATTGACAATCTGCTAGGCTTACTTTTGCTTCATCTTTTCTGTCAATTATTAATTTAAGGATATTAGGGGTCCCTTTAACTAAATTAACTTTTATAATCTCTAAGCCTAGGTATTCCATTAGCTTGTCACTAACTTTCATCACCCTTTCTTCAAGACTGTCCATTATAATAAACTTGTCAATTAATTGTAGGCTAAGCGCCATTAAGTAGAAAAGGTGGGATTTACACGCCACTATTTATTAACTAAACTCCAAAGGGAGTTTATCGTATTTACTTCTATCGATCAACTGCTTTATTACAACTAACTGCTTAAGTTAGCAACTAATCAACTGCTATAACTTCCTCTACCTCCGGTACAAAATGCTTTAACATCGATTCAATTCCGTTCTTTAAAGTAATAGTAGAGCTCGGACAACCAGCGCAAGAACCGTGTAACTGTAATTTTACTACCCCGTTCTCAAATCCTTTATATATTATGTCCCCTCCGTCCATTGCTACAGAAGGGCGTACTCTAGTTTCAATAATTTCAATAATTTGTTTTTCCACTTCCGACAAATTTGCCTGGCTCCCCTCGTCATTACGGGGTTTTTGGACTTGAAATATTGGTAAGTTAGATAAGAAGTGATCCATCATTATCATTAATATTTCTGGTTTTAAAATTGCCCATTCGATATTCTCCTCCTTAGCAACAGTAATAAAGTCCTCGCCAAAAAATACTGACTTAACGTACCTTGTCTCTAGCAAATTATAAGCTAAAAGACTGACTTTTCTTGCCTCCTCTACATCAGTAAAATACTGAGGAGAATCGGGAGATATTAAAATCCCTGGCAAAAACTTTACTGCATTTGGGTTTGGAGTGTTTTCAGTTTGGATAAACATATTTTTACTTAATTGTCGGTTAAAATAGCGCTAGCATTTAAATAGGAAAAGTTATATTCTAAATGATTAGATGTATTATATTTATCTGCTCGAAAAAGCCAATACTAATCTAATTAATTGATTACAGACCCATTTTTAATAAAATTTGGCAATTTTCTTTTAACAAAAGTCGTGTCTTTCTTAGAGAAAGAATATAACCAATTAATATTCTGGTATTTTGCTAGCTTTATCTTTGGGATTATCTGCTATTTTTCATTAGAATTCGAGCCATCCTTCACTCAAGCGTTAATCTTTTTTCTCTCTTCTTTATGGTTATTGCTAATAAAAGAATATGGATTGCTGCCGCGGTTTATGTGCTTTCTTACTATAGCCTTTGCATTTGGTATTTTGATTAGCAAATACCGCACCCTAACTTTAACAGTCAACACTATTCCAGCCACTATTGTCTCTGAATTAGAAGGAGTAATAGAATCCATCAAGCCTACTATCAAAGGATCCCAGCTCGTCCTTGCGCAAGTGAATATTTATAAACTAGCAAGCTGCACTCCTATGCCAAGTAAAGTCAGAGTAAGCTTACCGGCAAGTTATACTCGCTCAATCTCTCTCAATGATAAAATCAAGATAACTGCTAAGCTCTATAAACCTCAAAAAAGCGTTTTACCTGGCAGTTATGATTTTGGTTTTTATGCTTATTTTGCTAAAATTGGTGCTACCGGCTATGCGCTAGCAGAGCCAAAAATATTATCTCATTCCCAATCTACTTATAAAAATGTGATTTATAAAATCAGAAAGGCTATTTATGATAGGCTAATAAGCTCTATGGGAACAGTTAAAGGGAACTTTGCTGCAGCAATTTTGCTGGGAGAAAGTAAAGCCCTTAATAAAAAATTAATGCAAGATATGCGTAGGAGTGGCATCTCTCACATATTATGCGTATCTGGGTTGCATTTATCTTTGGTAGCAATGATTTTATTTATTGCTAGTCGCTGCTTGTTAAACCTATCTGATTTTATTGCGCATAATTTAAATATAAAGCAGCTGGCTTCTATCATTTCCTTAATAGGTAGCTATTTTTACCTAGAGCTTACAGGTATGCAAATTGCCGCCACTAGAGCTTTCATCATGACCGCCTTATTTATTCTCGCAATCATGCTGGAACGCACCCCTCACCCTTTGCGTTCACTTGCTTTAGCTGCCGGAATAATACTCTCTCTAAATCCTGAATATATATTTCATCCAAGCTTTCAATTATCATTTATAGCAGTGTTGTCATTAGTTTCTGGTTATGAGCTTTACGTGCGCCATAAATGGATTATGGGCGAAAGCAAAGGCATCTTAGTTAAAATAAAGTTTTACTTATATTCAAACATTTATTCCAGCTTTTTGGCTGGCATTGTAACAGCGCCAGTAGTGATAAATCAATTTTATGTTTTTTCTACCTATTCGGTGCTCGCTAATCTTATCGCCGTCCCTATAATGTCATTTTTCCTTATGCCATTAGCTATTATCACAATATGTTTAGCGCCTATGGGACTTGATCTTCCTTTTCTTAAGCTGCTTGAGTATTTTATTGGCATTATTCTTACCACCGCAAGTTTCACCAACCAATTGCCAGGGTCTGTAGGATATTTCGGCTACATAACTCCTGCAAGCATCTTAGTCTTTATTTTCGGTTTTTTGTGGATTTGTTTTTGGCAAACAATATGGCGCTTTTTAGGTCTTCTTATAATGGGTACTTCTTTCATTTTAATGATATATTCACCTAAGCCAGATTTGATTATTGATACAAATTTAAATGCTTTGGGAGTAAAAAATCAGCAAAATAAACTAGAGATATACGCCAACCAGATGCCAGAATTTAACAGTAAGTATTGGGCTAATTGGTTTGGTCAGCCCGACAGCAAAATATTGCCACTGCCGCAACCCACTGTTCTTAAAATCTTAGATGACATGTCCAAGGCAAATAGTAAACAATCTCTCGCTCTCTTAGATAAAGCTTCGTGTCTCAATCAGCTTTATTTAGATAAAGAAATTTTAGTTCCGGCTGGTACTATGATTGTATTTTGTGGTTCAGGAAAACCACAAGTCGTACATATTAAAGATTTTACCCAACGGTTTTTATCAAGCAAGAATTGAATTGTTGAATTATTTTAAATAATGTATATAGTAGCACAGATAAAAACTGAGAATATGAGCAATAAGTTAATACAAAACTACGCGCAAGCTTTATTTGAAAATGCCGTAGCCGGTAGAGCTCAAGAACAAGCGTTAGAGCAAATCAATCTTATTAATCAGGTTATTAGTAAGGACGAAGAGATTTATAAATTTATCAACTCCCCAGTAACACCTTATAAAGATAAAACTAACCTTATTGATATTCTTGTTAAAAAAATAAAAGCAATTCCGATAGTTGAAAGATTTTTACGGTTGCTCATCTTAAACTCTCATAGTCATAATTTGATTAAAATAGTACAAGCTTATGAGAATCTATTAAAGCAAAGCAAAGATATAAAAACTGTAAGTATCCTCTCCTCAGCTCCACTACCGGACGAAGAAAAAAATTATTTTCAAACTTATTTAGAGAAAAAACTAAATAAAAAGTTGGACATCATATTTAATTTAGATAAATCTCTAATTAAAGGAGTGGTTATCCAGTACGATAGTATCGTGATGGATTATTCAGCGCTTGGAGCTTTAGAAAGAATAAAAAAGACCATAAAAGATGCTAAAGTTTTTGAAGAATAAAGAAATTATTACTCACCTCAATAGTCAACATTAAGGAGTTAAAATGAAGTTAAAGGCCTTAGAAATTTGTGAAATTTTAAAAAAAGAAATTGCCAGTGAAAGTAATGATAATAACCAAGAAGTAGGAACAGTTATTACAATTGGGGATGGGATTGCTAAGGTCTATGGGTTAGATAATATACAAGTAAGTGAGATGGTGGAATTTTCCTCAGGAGTAAAGGGAGTTGCCCTTAATCTTGAAATGGATAGCGTGGGAATAGTAATAATAGGCGATGAAAATGCCGTAAGACAAGGTGATAAAGTTAAAAGAACCGGTAATATTTTGCAAGTACCTGTTGGTAAATCTTTACTTGGTAGAGTTGTTGATGGTATTGGAAACCCTATTGACGGAAAGGGAGGAATAACCACTGAATCATATAGGAGAGTAGAAATGCCTGCTCCTGGTATTATTGATAGAAAAAGTGTTCATGAACCCATACAAACAGGCATTAAAGTAATAGACGCTCTGATCCCTATTGGTAGAGGTCAAAGAGAGCTTATTATAGGTGATAGACAAACAGGAAAAACAGCAATCGCTATCGATACTATTATCAATCAGAAACAAGCCCATCTTACTGGAAAAGAACAAGAGAAAGTTTATTGCATTTATGTAGCAATAGGGCAAAAAAGATCGACCGTAGCACAAGTAGTAAAAAAGTTAGAAGAAGCCGGAGCTATGGATTATACGATTATAGTTAGTGCCACTGCTTCTGATTCCGCTTCTTTACAATTTTTAGCTCCTTATGCCGGATGTAGTATGGGTGAATATTTCCGTGATAATGGGATGCATGCCTTGATTATTTATGATGACTTGAGTAAACATGCAGTAGCTTACAGACAAATTTCTTTACTACTTAGAAGACCCCCGGGACGCGAAGCGTATCCAGGCGATATTTTTTACCTGCATTCAAGGTTACTAGAGAGGGCGGCAAAACTCTCTGATGCTAAAGGTAGCGGCTCGCTAACTGCTCTGCCAATTATTGAAACACAAGCAAGCGACGTTTCTGCTTATATTCCGACTAACGTTATTTCTATTACTGACGGTCAGATATTTTTAGAAAGCGAATTATTTTATAAAGGCGTTAGACCAGCGGTAAATGTTGGGATATCAGTAAGTAGGGTAGGATCCGCCGCGCAGACAAAAGCAATGAAGCAGGTTGCAGGTTCTATTAAGCTTGAGCTCGCTCAATTTAGAGAAATGGCGGCATTTGCCCAGTTTGGTTCTGATTTAGACATAGCTACGCAGTTGCTAATCCAAAGAGGAATGAGACTAACAGAGTTATTAAAGCAAGATCAATATCAGCCATTTTCTATGGAAGAGCAGGTAGTTAGTTTATATGCTGGAGTTAATGGGTATATTGATAAAATTCCAGTAGAAAAGGTAAAGCAGTTTGAAAGTAAAATGCTACAAAAAATAAAACTGGATGCTAAAGACATTTTAGAATCAATTAAAAAGGAACAGAAAATAACTGCAGAGACTGAGCAAAAACTCAAGACTCTACTGGAGAAGTTAACAGAAGAAAGCCCTTATTAATTACTAAAGAACATATGTCAACTTTAAAACATCTTAGGAATCAAGTAAAGTGTATAAAATCCACTCAAAAAATTACTAAGGCTATGCAGATGGTCTCGGCGGCTAAGTTTAAGAAAATAAAGACTCGGTTGCAAGACAGTAATTATTATATAGATGCATTAAGCAATATTATTGCTGAAGTTTCTTCTTCCAGCAATCTGGGAGACTTCCCACCGCAAGAACTATTATTTTTCAGTCGCCATAATTTAGAAAAGCCCGAGTTACTCATAGTTATCACCTCGGAAAGGGGATTATGCGGTAGTTTTAACTCTTCATTAATCAAAAAAGTTAAAACCGATATTGAAAACTTAGAGCAAAGCGGCAAAGAATTTAAGCTTATTATAGTGGGTAAAAAAGGTTATGAGGTACTAAAAAACAAATATCTTAATTTTATTGATGGTTATTTCAATATTGGGGACTCTAATAATAAGAATGCTATTATTGCAACCATTAAAGAAAAAATTATGCATCTAATTGAAATAGGCTCTATAGGATCATGTTCGATTTATTTCAATAAGTTTAAAAATGCCATAACCCATATTCCAACCGGGCAATCTATCCTTCCTATCCAACAAAAGAACAGTAATACACTGCCTAGCGGCTCTAATTATGAACAAGAAGGAAGTAATTTACTACTAGATATAATCAATCTTTATATAATAGGACAACTTAACTTCGCATTGCTGCAAAGCGCTGCTAGTGAGGAAGGAGCCAGAATGACCGCAATGGATAACGCTACAAAAAATGCCAACGAGATAATTAACACCCTAACTTTAAAGTTAAATCGTTCACGACAGGCGATAATTACTAAGCAACTAATAGAAGTTATATCTGGAGTTGAAGCTTTATAGATAAAAATAGATAGATAATTAAATTTTAGGAAAGAAAAAATGTCAAAAAATATAGGAAAAATTGTCCAAATTATTGGCGCCGTAGTGGATGTAAAGTTTGAGGATAATAAAAACCTGCCAGCAGTTCTAAATGCTTTAGAATGCAACAATAATGAGGAAAAAATCACTATGGAAGTGGCACAGCACATAGGTGACGGCATAGTGCGTTGCATAGTAATGAGTTCTACTGAAGGTTTAGTTAGAGGAACGCCAGTTAAAGATACCGGCAAGCCTATTGAAGTCCCAGTGGGGAAAGAGACTTTAGGACGCATAATGAATGTAGTTGGGCAACCAGTGGATGGCAAAGGCATAATAAAAGCCAAGCGCTTCTCTTCAATTTATCGTGAAGCGCCAAAGTTCATCGACCAATCAACCGAAAAAAGCATTTTGACCACTGGTATTAAAGTAATAGATTTGCTCGCCCCTTACGCTAAAGGCGGTAAAATTGGGTTATTTGGCGGCGCCGGCGTGGGTAAAACTGTGCTTATTATGGAACTTATCAATAATATAGCAAAAGCCCACGGGGGATTTACCGTCTTTGCGGGAGTAGGAGAAAGAACAAGAGAAGGAAATGATTTATACCACGAAATGATAGAATCCGGGGTTATCAATATAGAAAAACTAGAACAATCAAAAGTAACTCTAGTTTATGGACAAATGAATGAACCACCAGGAGCAAGAGCAAAAGTAGCACTCACGGGACTCACTATCGCTGAAGATTTTCGTGATGCAGATGGGGGGCAAGATGTATTATTTTTTGTTGATAATATTTTCCGGTTTACTCAGGCAGGTGCAGAAGTATCAGCTACGCTAGGGCGTATTCCTTCGGCAGTAGGTTACCAGCCAACCTTAGCTACCGACATGGGAGCTTTGCAAGAGAGGATTACTTCCACTAAAAAAGGCTCCATTACCTCAGTACAAGCAATCTATGTTCCTGCTGACGACTTAACTGACCCAGCACCAGCTACTGCGTTTGCGCATTTAGATGCTACGACTGTATTAAGTCGCCAGATTGCTGAACTTGGTATCTATCCAGCAGTTGATCCTTTAGACAGTACCTCACGTATGCTTGACCCAGATGTTATCGGGCAAGAGCATTATAGAATAGCTAGGGAAGTACAAAAAATCCTGCAAACATATAAATCACTGCAAGATATTATTGCTATTCTAGGGATGGATGAACTGTCCGAAGAGGATAAATTAACAGTAGCTAGGGCACGTAAAATTCAGCGGTTTTTATCGCAACCATTCCATGTTGCTGAGGTATTCACGGGTTCACCAGGAAAATTCGTAAGTTTAAATGATACTATTGATGGGTTCAAAGGATTGGTAGAAGGCAAGTACGATCATCTGCCAGAAGCAGCATTTTATATGGTAGGCGGTATTGATGAAGCGATAATCAAAGCTCAAAAGCTTGAAACAAAAGCGGCATAATGCAGCTATTTTTAATAAATGTTTAGTTAATAGTATATACGTCTTATGGATAATGCAATTCTACTTAAAATTATTACTCCTACTACTTTGGCGCTAGAATGTAGTGCCGCACTGGTAACCTTACCAGGAGAACAAGGCGTTTTTGGAGTCCTGCCAAATCATGCGCCGCTTTTAGCCAGTTTAAATAGCGGCATTATACAAATTACTACAGATGCTAAAATTCAGTTAAAATACTTTACCTATAATGGCATTGCGCAGGTTACCAGTAAAGAAATAAATATTCTTTCGGAATTTATAGTGGAGCTCAGCACAGTCCAAAAGACAGAGATAATTGAACAAATAAATGCTTTAAGCAAAAAGATAGAGGAAAATTTAAACGCCACTGATGCAACTATAATAAACGAAAATCTCCAAAAATATCAATCTTTACTAGCCTGTTTAGATTAATTATATAAAATATCTTTACTAAAGATATTTTCATTAGTCACTTTAAGGTAAGTATGACCCAAGAAGATCACCAGGACACCCACCTGCCTAAAGGTTGGAAGAGATGGCTATTCTCAACTAACCACAAAGATATTGGCAGTATGTACATCATATTTTCAATTGCTGCTGGTATTATAGGGGGGTTGTTGTCATTCATTTTTAGATTAGAGCTTGCAAGTCCTGGTATTGGAATTTTAGGGGGAAACTATCAGCTATATAATGTTTTAATCACCGCCCATGCTGTTATCATGGTGTTTTTTATGATTATGCCTGCCTTATTCGGCGGGTTTGGCAATTGGTTTGTGCCCATTATGATAGGTGCGCCCGATATGGCTTTCCCGCGGATGAATAATATAAGCTTTTGGTTGCTAGTTGCCTCTTTTATTTTGCTGTTTATTTCACCATTTGTAGAAAGCGGAGTGGGAACAGGTTGGACATTTTATCCACCTCTTAGCAATGTTACCGGGCACCCAGGGGCAGCAGTAGATTTTGCAATCTTTAGCCTTCACTTAGTTGGTATGTCTTCCATAGCAGGCGCTATTAATATGGTAGTCACGGTGTTTAATATGCGTGCTCCTGGAATGAGTTTATTTCAAATGCCGCTTTTCGTTTGGTCAATACTAATTACTGCTTTTCTGTTAATTCTTGCCATTCCCGTACTTGGCGGTGCCGTTACCATGTTGCTTAGCGATCGGAATTTTGGTACTTCATTTTTTAAGCCAGAAGGAGGGGGCGATCCTTTGTTATTTCAGCATTTATTTTGGTTTTTTGGTCATCCAGAAGTATATATAGTAATATTGCCGGGGTTTGGTATTATAAGTCAAATTATCTCTACTTTTTCGCGCAAGCCAGTATTTGGTTATGCAGGAATGGTCGGAGCGATGGTAACTATAGGGTTTGTTGGGTTTATAGTTTGGGCTCATCATATGTTTACTACGGGGCTAACTTTTACCAGTTTATTATATTTTACCGCTGGCACTATGATTATTGCCGTTCCTACTGGCATTAAAATTTTTAGTTGGATAGCGACAATGTGGGGTGGTTCTATTGAATTTAAAACTCCTATGTTGTTTTGCCTAGGTTTTATTTTGCTATTCACTATTGGAGGCGTTACTGGAATAGTATTGTCTAACTCATCTATTGATCGGGTTTTGCATGATACTTATTATGTTGTAGCGCATTTTCATTATACTATGTCCCTAGGGGCTTTATTTTCAGCATTTGCAGGTTTTTATTATTGGTTTGGCAAAATATCCGGTCGGCAATATCCTGAGAAAATGGGACAATTACATTTTTGGGTTACTTTTATAGGAGTCAATCTCACCTTCTTCCCTCAGCACTTCTTAGGACTTGCAGGCATGCCGAGGAGAATACCTGACTATCCTGATGCTTTTGCAGGTTGGAATATGGTTTCTTCAATTGGCTCTACTATTTCGATGGGAGCTGCTTTGTACTTTGTGTATATAGTGTACTATACTTTAAGATACGGCGCGAAATGTCCCAATAATCCTTGGGGTGAAGGCGCAAATACTTTGGAATGGATGCTACCTTCCCCCCCCCCTTATCATACTTTTGAAGAACCGCCAATCATTAAAAATATAGCTGAGCTCCCAAAATAACATACTGATAATGTGATAGGAATGAACAAAACATATAGTGAGGCAATAAAAATCCCATCAATAGAGAGTTCTATTAAAGATTATTTTCTGCTAATGAAGCCAAGGGTAATGGCGTTGGTGATTTTTACGTTTGCCAGTGGCTTATGGCTTGCTCCAGGCTATATCCACCCACTTATTGCTTTTATAGCTATACTTTGCACTGCTTTGGGAGCAGGTTCTGCCGCTAGCGTTAATATGTGGTATGATAGAGATATTGATGCTATTATGCAGCGCACTAAGAATAGACCTCTGGTAGTGGGCTCTGTAGAGCCAGAAGAGGCTTTGTCTTTTGGGATAGTATTAGGTTTCTTATCAATATCAATAATGGCTATATGCATTAATTTGCTTTCTGCCTTATTGCTCGCAATTACTATCTTGTATTATATATTTGTTTATACTATGTGGCTAAAACGTTCTAGCCCTCAAAATGTGGTTATTGGAGGAGTAGCAGGCAGTTTGCCGCCACTGATAGGTTGGTCTTCTGTTACCAATAATCTTTCAGCTGAGTCCTTCGTTCTTTTTATGATTATTTTCGTATGGACTCCTCCTCATTCTTGGGCGTTAGCTCTCTACCGCTTAGAAGAATATAGGCAATCTTCAATACCAATGTTGCCAGTGAATAAGGGCAAAGCCTATACTAAAAAATATATTGTCTTTTATAGTGTTTTAATGGTTCTAATATCTATTATACCGTTCTTTCTTAAAATGAGTAATATCATTTATTTGTTCACAGCATTTACTTTAGGTCTTATCTTTCTGTATTATGTTTTCAACCTTTTTAGGGATGAGACTAATCAAGCAGCAAAAAAATTATTTTGCTATTCAATAGTCTATCTTTTTATGATTTTTTTATCGCTAGATATCCTGCAGGTGTAAAGAATTTAGGTCCAGCAAAGAGTTCTTTATCTCTAATAACTCCCGCAATTCTGCTATTTTACCTGTCAGTAAATAACCTAATCTTTTTATCTTAGTAGTGCGATAATGAACTTGCTTAATAATTTCTTCTTTAACAATTAATTGAGTATCAGTTAAGTCATTACCAATTATATTTGTTTGCAGCGCTCTTAATTGAGACGGAGTGCAAAGAGATACTAAAGAATTCACTATTGATTGCACATATTGCTGAGTAGTCATGCTATAGTCGGCGCTAAATTTACTCTTAAAGTTCAGACTGGTTATCTTGTTAGAGTATTTGGAGTTAAATATCTCTACAAAGTCAATTTCTGCTAACTGTTTAGCAAGCTCAGCTCTATCGCGTATCATTGATTTTATTTTTGTAGTGGAGTTAGCAGCGCTGGCAGTGTAATAATTTTTTGCTAGTTTATTTACTATAGTTTGCTCTATGAAAGTTTTTGCTTCAGCAGCTCCAGAAACTAAATTAGCCATATGTTTTAATAAAATGTTATATTTTTGCTTTAACGAATTTACAGTAAACTTATCCAGCTGGGCATAACGCTTTGCCTGATGGGAGTTAAGGGTAGTAGCAAATTTTGATTTTACTAGAGACAACATTATAGCTCCAGATGCGCTATTAATGTCTTCGGGATGAGAAGGCAAAGACTCCGAAATGATTTGAAGGATAGCAGCTAATGCAGGACTTTGAACTATTCCTATTGCACTTATATTATCAGCATGTTTGGCAATTAGTATTAGTACTTCATGCATAAACATTGAATTCCTGATTAAGAAGGTTTCTATCAAAGCAAATTCAGAATTTTCAATCTGAGTTAAAATTATATCATAAGCTTGAAAACGTTTTAATAATTCTATTTCTGAATCGCTAATGCGATTGTTATTGTATCTATATTGAGCTTCAATATGTACTTTTTCTAGTAACTCTACTATGCTTAAAGGCTGTGGGTCGATGTTTTTTAAACGATCATAAATATAACTCAGCTTATTATTTTCCAGATAACATAGAACTTTGTGCTCATCTACAATAATCTCGATAATTTTACTAATCACTTGGTCAGTACTAGCAAATTCAAAAATGCCTAAAGTTTCAATTAAGTTGAATGGCTTAGTAAGTGACTTTTCTATTTCCTGCAAAGTTTCATACCACCACAACTCTTTGACTAGTAATAGCTTATCAAGCAATCCCCTTTGCTGATTTAAAGACAACCCCTTAATATGCAAGGCTAGAGCCATTGATTGTATAGCTTCTACCTCTAAGTGATTATAAATTGGTTCTACAAATAATTTCTGGCAATGATGCGCTAAGTTTTGTATTAGCTCTTTTACTATGGAAAAGTCGGAGATTTTTAATAACTTAGCTTTTCTTTCATGTGTCAAGTTATTAGCTAAAGTTGTAATATTAGTTTTAAAGTTTATGATTATTTTCTCCTCAACATTAGCTTGAATCAATATCACTTCATATTTATTATGATAAGTGGTGAGCGTATCTGCTAAGTTTTCGGCGGATAGGCGATCTAAAAATTGGAATATTGAAAAGTTATTAGCTAAAATTTCTGCTATATGAGCAGCAATTAGCGCTTTTAGCAAGCTATCATTTGGTTGTGCTGGAGTTGTACTTTCAGTAGTTAAAATGTTAGTTAAATTAATTAAACAATTTTTAAACTCTTTTAAAATTTTTTCATATTCTTCTACCTCTCTAGTACTATATTCCATATTCTTCACTTCAGTTGGTAAATTTCGAGGATTTTACTACCTAAGAGTGTAAATAAAAAACTGCAATGCAACAAGCTATTTCTATAGTTTGCATATTATGCAATCTACCAATAACTTTAATTAGCAACACTTCTTTATCGTTATTACGGTAAGCATTAATTATTATCTCCTCGACGCTTAATTTTCTGGGAAATTTGCTAGCTACCCCCCCCTTTTACAAAAAAAAGGAGACTTTTTGGCAAAAAACTGCATAAAACCTAGAAAAAACCAAAAAACTACATTAACACCTATTAAATTGCGTAAATTTGCTATTAATTCTGCTCAAATCTGCTGCCTTAGCCCGCAGACCCTCTGATTGCTAGTCGGATGGTGAGTTCGTCGCAACTCCCCCAGTTTCTAGCTTTCTTTCGCTCACTAAACCTTCCCGTGCTCCTTATTTGCTTTTGTTCTTAGCATGTTTTTAGCGTGATAATAAAATCACAAACACAAAATATTTTTTAGCCGCTAGTAACAATTAATACCCCTCCATCTCACAACTAAAGTTTGGCAGTCCAAAAGCTTGCTCGAGAGCATGTCGATATTTCTGCTGCACCCAGTCGATAATGAAACTATTATGCGCCTTGAGAGTTATTTTCTTGTTCACGCTATCTTCCTCCACCACCTCAAGCTTACTAAACCAGGCTCGATCAACATCCGCGCCTAAGATTTTAACCAAACACTGCCTGATTTTAAACCATACGGAATTGCTGTCTAGCTCGCTTAGATATGCGTAGTATTACCAGCTCATGTTATGTAGTAGGTATTAAAGCTGATATATTTTGTAATTCTTTAAAAGCTATTATATTTGCTTTTAGTAATAGCTTATATTTTATAGCAAAATATATCCGCTTTAATACCTACTGCGTAACATGAGTTATTTAGCAACAAGCTGAAAAGCCAAGTCATTTGCCCAAGAAGAAATACTCCCTGCCCCCATAATCACTATAAAATCTCCTGGTTGAGCTTTATTTGCGATCAACTGGGTTATCTCCTCACGCGAAGCAACAAATTCTACTTGTGAATGAGAATTAGCGCTTTTTATCCTGCCAACTAGCTCTTGCCCGGAAATATTTTCTATTGGCTGTTCGCCCGCACCATAAATTTCCGTAATGTAAATCTCGTTAGAATCAACAAAACAATTAACAAACTCGTCAAATAGATACTGCACTCTTGAATAGCGATGCGGCTGGAAAAAAGCTATTACTCTACCATTTTGTTTGTCAGCTATTGCTTTTGCTGTTGCTAGGGTTGCCTTTACCTCAATAGGATGATGGGCATAATCATCAATAATGCTAGCACCGTTATATTCACAAATTCTAGTAAATCTCCTTTTAACTCCTTTAAAGCTTTTAAAGCTATTTTTAATAGTCTGTAAACCGAAATCCATTTCGGCAGCTATTGCTATTGCTGCCAGGGCATTTAACACGTTATGCTTGCCAGGAATTGGGATATTTACTCGTTCTATCATGCTAGAGCCATGTATATTTGGGAGGTTAATTTTCACATCAAAGGTTGATGAAGAAACACCCAGGTCAATATTATAGGCTTTAATATGAGCTTCCTCAGCCTCTACTCCATAAGTTATCACTTTGCGCTCTGTAATAGAGGCAACTAAATCTTTTACTACTGGATGATCGGCGCAGGCAACCGCAAAACCATAAAATGGAATGCTACCTATAAACCGTCTAAATGCTTGCACTAGTGTCTCAAAATCCCGGTAATAATCCATATGCTCAGCATCAATATTAGTAATAACAGCTACGGTAGCAGGAATATTAATAAATGTAGCATCAGATTCATCAGCTTCGGCGATCAAGTAAGGATCAGAACCTAGATATGCATTAGTAGACTTATTATTAATTACCCCTCCATTGATAACAGTAGGACTTAACCCCGCTGCTTCAAACATACAAGCAATTAATGAAGTGGTAGTGGTCTTACCATGCGAGCCGGAGACTGCTATAGAATATTTTAGTCGCATTAACTCTGCTAACATCTCAGCTCTTTTTATTATTGGCAACCTTTTGAGTAAGGCAGCTTGCAGTTCAGGATTATCTGATTTTATTGCTGAGGAAACCACTATGTAAGAGACATTGTCTATATTGTGGCTATGGTGCCCTTCAAATACTTCAACCCCAATAGATTTAAGACGCTTGGTATTATAATTTTCTATTAGATCAGATCCCTGAATACTATATCCTAAATTATGCATTATTTCTGCAATACCACTCATTCCAATCCCGCCAATACCAATAAAATGAATTACTCCTAGAGAATTGCCTTGAGTTTTTTTTAAATCCATCCATAACATTACTTTGGCTCCTTTCTCTCATGGTGAATATAAAGCTCGCGAGCTCTTGTCAAAATTTTATCTTCTAAAGTAAGTGCCAAATCAGTCTTCTTATCAATTTGTTCCCATTTGCCGTCTTTGATTACCCTCTCAAATACCTTGACCTCAATTGAGTCGGGGTTAATTAGACTATCCTTAATTAATACATTAATCTTGAAGCTAACATTTGGTTTATTTTTAGGACTGTACCAATCGGTAATAATCACCCCTCCATTAGAATCAACACTGCTAAGGGGAAGAAAATCTAAGATTTCAATTGTGGCTTGCCATAAATATTTATTAACATAGTTAAGATGAGCTCTAGTTGACTCATTTTTAATTTTGCCAGGTTTAAAAATGATCCCTTCTTCGCCGAGAATTGAACCCATTTCATCCGCATCTCTCTCTTCTTTAGTTTTAGGATAGTCACCACTTGCTAAGCAATTGGAAACAACTGCCACACACAATAAGCTAGCAACTATAGTTTTTTTAAATCCTAACATTATATTCTCTATTAATTTATTTACTTATACTAATTCTTATTTCCTGTTAATCGTTAGCACCATTTTAATTATAAGGTATTCTTATTTACCCTATTATATAATCGGTAATACTCACCTCTTTTGTCTAGCAATTGTTGATGAGTTCCCTCCTCTGCAATTATTCCTTCTTTCATTACTACTATATTATCAGCTTCAATAATGCTTGATAAGCGGTGGGTGATGATTAAAGTAGTTCTACCTTGTCTTAGCTTTTTCAAAGAGTGCAAAATTGATTGCTCAGAACTTAAATCTAGTGAAGATGTTGCCTCATCCAGAATCAAGATTGGTGCGTCTTTTAGAGCTGCTCGCGCTATTGAAAGCCTCTGACGTTGTCCGCCGGAAAGTGTAAAGCCACCACTGCCTATTATTGTTTCGTAACCTTGAGGCAAGCTTAAGATAAATTCATGAGCATCCGCAAATTTTGCCGCTTCTACTATTTCTTTAAAATTGCTGTCTGGCTTTCCATATGCGATGTTTTTAGCTATAGTAGTATCTAATAATACAGTTTCTTGGGTTACAAGCGCTATCTGCTTTCTTAGCGAGTTAATAGTAATCTCTTTAATGTTGCAGCCATTAATCAAAATCTCTCCCGCAGTAGAGTCATAAAACCTAACAAGCAAGTTAGTAAGAGAGGTCTTGCCGCTTCCTGAACGACCAACTAACGCGGTTGTTTTATTGCTCGCTAAGTTAAGATTAATAGTTCTTAAAGCTACTTTTTTACCAAACCGCAGCTCAATATCCTTAAAAACCACCACTGGGTTAGTAAGTTCAATATCACGAGCATATTCAAGATCCTTTATGCTGGGCTTTATGTCTAAAATATAAAATACTCTTTTAGCTGCCGCAATACCTTCTTGCAAATTTACGTTTAAAGATACTAAACTCTTAAAGGGTCTATAAGCTGTTACAAAGGCAGAAATAAAAGCGAGTAAGGCGCCAGGGGTGGTTTTCCCTTCTATTACTAGCATGCCTCCATACCATATTATTCCAGCTGCTGCCATTCCGCTGAGAATCTCCATAATAGGTGAAGTTAACGCATCTAGCTTGGCTACTCCTTTATAAAAATTTAATATTTTAGTGGTGATAGCTTTTGCTCTTCCTGCTTCCTGCTCTTCAGCTAAAAATGATTTAATCACTTTAATTGACTGGAAAGTTTCATCTAGCTTAGCCGTATAATTAGCTAGCTCTGCTTGCGCATGTCCAGATATTTTTCTTATTCTTCTGCTTAGTTTCTGAATAGGGTAAATCGCCAGAGGGAAGGCGACAAATACTACGGAAGATAGAGCGGGCTCTAGCTTAAACATTAAAGCTACCAATAAAATTACAGTAAGAAAATACTTTGCACATCCTACTAATAAATTTGATACGGCTCCACGCATTATTGCTATATCATTAGTAAAATGGGATATTAAATGTCCCGAAGATTGGGATTGAATAAAACTAAGATCCGCTTTAAGTAGATGTTCATACATTTTCATTTGAATATCAGTAAGGATTTTTTGCCCAATATATCTAATCAAATAGCTTTGGTAATATTCCGCTCCACCTTTAAGGGTATATATGCCTACAATTATTAAAGGCAAAATATTTAACATTTGTTGATCATGGGTTAAAAAGATTTGATCAATAGTGGGCTCGACTAGACGCACAATAATAGCAGAGCAAGATGCGGCTATTATCATGAAGAAGATAGCTAACAATATTGGTTTTAAATATGGGCTAACATGGT
>JACCDN010147629.1_pt1 | contig 24391 bp, 15 predicted proteins | sample 7441691 | NCBI WGS metagenome assembly JACCDN01 (sample SAMN15323439, study PRJNA562643) | freshwater metagenome | isolation source: river surface water | place: USA:Blue River Watershed | collected 2017-08-16 | reverse complement strand
GCACTCGGTTAGACATTGGTACAACCCTTTTCTTTGTCTGTTTTCCATATGGTCCGCCTTTTCCACTAATACGAATAGATTTTTGTTGCCAGAGAATATTTTGCGGAGTAAGGCTACAAAGTTCAGAAACTCTTAAGCCCGTATCTAGTAAAATCCAAATAATAAGCTTTTCTTGAACAGAGTTACAAGCCTGATAAAGTTTATCAGCTTCTACTGGGGTAAGTGGTTCTCTTTTAAATTGGTAAGCCATATTAGTTAATTTTTTCTAAATTTCACTGTTGTTTTCTGATTAGTTCGTTTTATACTAAAATATGCGTACTATATTCGTAAAATGCGAATTATCGCATATTAGTAATAATTTTGCCTTGAGGCAAGTAATTAATTAGCATGGGAAGAAGTTTAGCAATTTTATTATAGCTTGTAGTAATTTTTAACTATTCGTGAAACTATGCGGAAAACGAACTACGCATACGCAAAATAACGTGGCACAAATTAGGCAATTTAATTTGGCTCGTTACACCTTTAAGAATATTTAAATCGAAACAAGCCCGTCCATCAATAAACACCAATTGCTCATTTGATACAAACAAATCTTCTGTTTAATAATCAAATTGATAATTTGAGAAAATAAATAAAGAGCTTCAAATATTTCCCTTAAAAGGCAAAATAACGTGGCACAAATTAGGCAATTTAATTTGGCACGTTACATATTTATCGCCTTTAAAGAAGCAGTGGAAGAATTAGAAGCTTTGCTTGCAAGTGTTAAAGGTGATGTAGGAGGAGTCAAATCTATAGACATCATTATAATTGCTAAAAAAATGAAAGAAGCTTCTGCAAATTTTGAGCAAGAAATAGCTAATTTTTCACAAACTTATGCAGAAATGTCAGAAGATCAGAAACTAATTGTAAAAGATACTATCGGTATAATTAAGAATGCAGCAAGTTTAGTTATAGAAGTAACTGATCAATTTAAAGAAATAGGAATAGAAAATCAGGAAGTGCTTATAGAAATGAAAGGCACTTTCTTTAAGATTTATGAATCTTTTATAGAAATCAGGAAAGCTATAGTTGAGAATGTGCAAGCTGTTCCCGATTCTCTGACAGATATTTACTTAGATGGTTTTAGTAACTTGGAAAGGATTACAATAGCCCAGCTGTATTTTGCAGTTAATTCTGAAGAAGAAATAACTGCAATAGTTTCAAAGTTTGAAGCTATTTTAAGCGAAATAAAAAGCAATAGAGCTAAGTATATTGCGCATATAAAAGAGAAAGAAGCGGCCATAGATTTGGAGGGTGCTGCTATGGAAGTTGATCATGCTTCTAAAGGATTTGTAAATATTTTTATAGGCGATATAGATCAGCACTTGCTTGGCTTGAGCGGTATATCATTTGATCATAGTGATAGTGAATTACCTCTTAACTAAGAGCTAATTTGCTAAAAAGATATATTCGTGAGTTTAGTAAATAATAAAATAAAACAAAATAATTAAGTATGCTAAAGAGCCAAAAAGGGGAAAGACTTTTTGTAACTTAAGGTTACTATAATTTTTTATCTAATATTAATTCTTCAAAAGGCCTATTTATCTTGAGTAAGTCTTTAGTATGCTTTTTTGTCACCACTACGAGTTTAAGTAATATCGTAGTTAGTAATTTATAATTTAATTAATTAAAACAATAGAGGTAATTATGAAAACATTTATCGATCAGAAAGAATCACTAGAAGCAGATCCTATAATGCTATTAAGACAATTAATAATTAGCATTGAAGCGAAAAAAGATGCTACTAGTGATGAGGAAGTACTCGAAATAAATAACCAAATCAGACAATTAGTAGAAAGTCTACCTTCTGGTTATATAAATAAGAATGTAGATGGCAGATGTCCTATACATTTGGCTGTTTATCAAAGTGATTATGAAACAATTGAGTTATTATCTAGTCATGAAGCTAACTTTAACTTTTTAGACGATTTAGGTAATGCTCCATTATTTTATGCTTTGAATAATAGGGATAGTAGAGCGACAGAATTGTTGTTAAAAAGGGGTGCTAATCCAGAATTTTTAGGTGAAGGACATCCCACTTCTCTTTTTATAACTATTGCTAACCAAGATTTAGAGGATACTAGATTATTATTGGAATATAGAGCTAACCCAAACACAGAGGATGTAGATAATACCTATCTTTATCAGGCTTATAATATTAAACGTAATAAAGATATAGTTAAGTTATTACTAGAGTATGGAGCTAATCCAAATATACCCCATTCGATAACCGGAACAATTCTGATTAGTGCCTGCCGTAATCATGACCCAGAAATGGTAAAATTATTGTTGGATCATAAAGCCAATCCAAATTTATCAGATTCAGAAGGATCTGCTTTATATTACATGTGTCATAGCCATGACCATATAACTACTAAGTTATTATTGGAACACGGAGCTGATCCTAATTTAATAAATAACGAAGAACATGAGTTTCCTATACATTTTGCTTATTACATGGGACGCAAGAAAGTAGTTCAATTAATAATTGAAAGAGGTATTGATGTAAATCTAGCGGATAAAGAAGGTAATTATCTTCTGCATATGGCTTGCAGCAATAAAGATAGTGAAATGGTTAGGTTATTACTAGATAAGGGCGCTAATCCTAATTTATTGGATTTTGAAGGTAATTCTGCTTTTTATTATGCTTATTTCAACAAGGATAATAAGCTGGTTGAGCTATTATTGAAGTATAGCACTCAAGAGGAAGAAAAAGCTTCTGAATTATCTGAATTTTGTCGCGATATTGATCCTAGAACAGTTGAATCTTTTTTAGATAAATATGGAACTAATAAAAATTTAGAAAAAGCAGTAGCTAATAGGCTTCTGTATGAGGCATGTTGTAAACATGATTATGAGAAGATGGAATTGCTATTGGAGAAAGGAGCAACTGCCAACATAACACGGCAAGGTGTAAAACCAGTTATTAAACCTTTATTTAGCAAAGATCAAGCTATAATTCACGAAGATAGTATTTGGAGGGATAAGAGAACAGTTGAGGTGCTGCTTAAGCATGGGGGGATTGACATAAACTGTGAAGATAATCATGGAGCTACTATTATAGGTAAGGCTTGCAGCGCACATAATCGAGAATTAGTGGAATTGTTCCTTGAGCATGGAGCTACTCCATGTGGTGGTGGTTATCTTTATGAATTGCTAAAAGAGGGAACTGTATATGATAGGATACCAAAAGAAACAGATGAAACCATAGCAAAATTATTATTAATTAAAGGAGCAAATGTAGAGTATATAGATAATAAAGGTAATACCCTTTTACATTTAGTATGTTCAAGGAAAAATCCTGATCCAGAGGTATTAAAATTATTAATAGCAAATATTGATGTAGCTATTAAAAACCATAAAGGACAGTTAGCTTTAGATATACTACAGGAAATACACCCTGAATTAACAGAGCTATTTCCGGTTCCAATTTCAACAAAATTGGCAAAAGTTGAAGGAGTAGGCTTACACGAATTATTGTTAGATAACCCCTCAGAAGAATTAGAATTTAAAGGATCTGAATTACACGGGGTACTACCTCCAGAAGAATAATTATTTCCTATATAAGCCAGCTTTTAGAGATAGAACGCCCTCTAAAAGCTGGCTTATTATTTTACCCTATTTGCTAATTCTTGTAGAACTATAGATTGCATATGTAGGGCTCTTAAGTATTGAATTAGTAAAACCAATTTATCTACAGGAGTTAATATGAAAATAAAAACACCGTTAATACCTTTAATTTATAAATTTACATTGGACTTAGATTCTGAGGATAAAAAAACAGCAGATTATATTATTAAATTTGTAGGAAATAGGCCAAAGGGTGGGACTGATACTGGTCACTTAGTTAGTTTAGAGGAAAATAACTGCCAAAGTCTAATTATAGTAAAAGCAGGTATAACGCTTAGCCTACTTAGGCAAGTAGCTGAACATTATTTAAATAATGATAACCTCAAAATAGAAAAGAAGTTAAGTAAATTTATACCAAATGATTATTTTAGGCTTTTAAAGCAAACTACTAAACCAGAAATAGGTAAAGAAATATACGATTCTTTTTGTAGTTTAGTAAAAGATAATCAAGTATTTACATCAGTATTAGAGGGAATTAAAAAAGGTGAATCTATTAATGTTTATGATGTTTACAATATAACACTAGAAATGGTCAAATATAATGCTCTATTATCTGAATACATAGGGTTACCTGCTTTATTTGACGTGATTAATTGTGTTTTTTCCCAAAATATCGTAAATCTTTACCACGCAACTTACTTGAATATAGAAAATATTCCTACAGCAATGGTTTTAATGGAAACAGATAAATCTATTGTTTATATAGGTTCAAAAATGCTTCGCGGAGATATAATAGGTTTTGATCATCTAATCAAGCAGATTTTTGTAAGTACTAATAAGACTATAGCTGAAGCAACTGCAGAATTTAGCATACTAATTAGCACACACGGGTTAGATGGAGTATTTGCAGCGATTTTACACAGACAAATTTGGGGAGAAAGCGCTGATATAAGTCCCGATAATATGCTAATAGTAAAAGACCAAGAGAAGTTTAAAGTAATCAACATTGATCTTACAGGTTTTCGTTATGAGAGGATTCATGATTTAGAGTTATCTAATCATGTAAGACTTTTAGGTTGGCTAAATACAATAAATGAATTGAATGAAGAAATTATCTTTGATAGGTTATTTGATCCATCAGTTTTTAAAGATAGGTACTTAAACGGCATAGAAGAAAAAGAGATAATTCATCAGGCGGTAATAACAATTTTGAAGTCAGTGTTGTTACCAAAGGTCAAAAAAGAAGTAAATACTGTTAAGAACTTCTATTTAAATCTAAATCTGCAAGAGTTAAAAGAAGCTTTAATAGAATTCAGTACCGAAATTTATGAATCATTTGCATTTAAACCCTCCGGTGACAGCTTTGAACAAGTGGTAAATAGAAATAATAACTTTTTATCGGATTTATTAGAACATATGCCGTCTGAGGATGTTAGCTTATGTGGGGATGAACTAGTATAATTGATGAATAATTTAATTTCACGAGAGCTCTATAACTCTTTATCTCAAAGTATTACTGTGAAGTCGAAATTAAGCCATATTACGATTTTAATATTTGGTTCCTGATAGTAGGATAATTCTATAAATTAGCTTGATGATTAAATAATATATACTTAATTATGAAAAACATCCCCAAATTCGTGTTAGGAGTAATATTATTGGTTACGGCTACGCTAGAACAAGTAATATCGTTATAAATAATATATGGAAAAACTAGCATATATAACTTTGAATTAATCGCAGAAAATTGATAGCACACGGTCCAAAACTCTATTTACGGTTAGTCTTAGCGACAGTAAAATTGAAATGCTGTAAGCTTAAGTATACCTTACACCACCATTTAGTATACTCATAAAATTTCTTTAAACGAAGAATGGCGCGCCCTAGTAGACCGTTTTCGACAATTATCTGCTTCTTCAGGTAGTTATCATTACTTTGTCACAGGAAACAAAAATTTCTTACTTTATCTCTGAATACCTACACATATAAAAAGTAAAATAGATAATTTTTAAGCTCAAACACTTTTCTAATTTCAATTAACAATAGCATTCAAGGTATTTTCATATATCAAGCTATATTACTATAGGTAAAAGTGGGCTTAGTTAGTTGTTATTCGTGATCTGTTTATAAAAATTGCCATTTATTTGTGTATGGGTTACTACATAACTATAAAAATGCTCAAAGAGTTTTCTATCAGGAGTGCTGTTTGGGGCTTCCTGCCAAAAATCTTCCAATGTACCAGTAAAAGTAAGACCATCCATATCATAAATAGCGTGCCCGCATACTTTTATGGGGGTATTGTAATATATTGCCGATAATCCAACGGTACTATTGACAAGTACTACACCTCTAGCATGTTTTAGCAGAGTTGGTAAGTGTTGGTCGTGAATGTAATATACTCGATCGTCTAAGTTATGAGTTTTAGTAAAATCGCGGAGGAGTTTACTATAGTCCAGGTAGCCACGATCCATAGGGTGATGCTTGATTACTAGGTAAGTATGTTTTGGGGCATAAGTTGCAAAAGAATTAATCACTTCATAAATAAATTCTTCTATCGAATTATATTTTGAGTGATGAAAAATCTGACTATCATTATTTACTTGTAATGGTACCAAAAAATACTTACCTGCTAAAGTAGATATAAATTTATGTTGCATATCGGCTTCACTAAGTAAATAAATAGCTTTTCTCCAGAAACTCCGTAACCATGGGAAAGCCTCAAGTAAGCTCAGCGTTCTATGATGCTTATAATGCTTAAAATAAGGCCATAACAAAAAACTATTGAGATAATATAGGATGGCCCAAAGAGCGGCATAACAGAAAGTATGCCCTACCTTCTTAGGGGGCTTTATTTCAGTTAGTCGTGTGTTTAAATAGAAATTTGGACTCCGAGGCAAGAGAGAATAGTTGTTAACACCAAATCGTTCTAAAGTTATGTAATCTGGGCGTACGTAACCTTCTTCAAATACTAATACTTCTAATCCTTGCCTTGTTGCAATTTCTCGAGCAATAAAATGTATTGGTCGGCAATCGCCAAACATTATAACTGTATCTATATTAAATACAGTTAGAGTATTTCCAAAAAACTGAGGCCACTCTTTGATGCTATATCGAAAGTTTATAGCTTTATAGGGGTAAAAAAGCCAATCTCCTCCATTAAAATTGATTTTATACACTGTAGCACCAGCAGATTTTAAATTTTTTGCAAATCGGTAAAAAAATGGCCCCACTGGGCTTTGTAACAGCAATATTCTTTTATTAGAGAAATTCTTAATATCCACTCCAATCATTTGTTAACCATTCATTATGCGTAATAAAGGACGCAGCCATTTACGCCGCAAAAAATTTATATTTGGGTTTTGTTGCCATGCTAATAGTTCTTCTACTACCTGCTCTGGAGTCGTAAACTTGCTGGTAGTGCGGCTTAAATAAGTAGGATATAAAAGTAGGCTACCCGCAACAAGTTCGTCTAAAGTTAAATTACGCGTGCGGTTTGTTGGTGGGTAGTGGTCGTTTGTTAACCCCCAACCTGAATAGAATGGTTGACCGTATGTTACTACCTTCTTACCACGCAATAAAGCTTCAAAACCAGCAAGTGACGTCATCACATGTACTTCATCTACCTCTATCAACAGCTGACCCATAGGACAATCTGTCACAATCTCATCGCACCAATCTATCACTTTATTTTCGTCGATTCCGGACTTGCGTAAACCTGCTAAGACATCTGGATGTGGTTTATAAACTATATAGCCATTGGGGTTTTCTCTACGTACCGCACGTAGCAAATCTATATTCTTGCGGATAACGTTCGAGCTAGAGATAACGGATGCGTCGTTTTCCACTTGCCCAGGGACCAATATCACATATTGTACATCTTTTGTCCTTTGCCAAGTATCTTGCCCTACATTATATTTAGTTAGTTTTAGCGCAATAACCTTTTCGCGTAGCTTTTTAGCACGGTTCAGTATTTCTGTGGTAAACTTGGTCGTTTGTAACAAATGTTCTAAGTCAGATTCGGTTTTAGCGTCGTAATAGATACCACGAGTATCCATAACCCAAGACAGAGGACGGATTAGATCGGCGCCAAGACCTATAGAACGCAAGAAACCGTCTTCTATTCTTATTACATTACAGCTATTATTAACCTCGAGCGCTTTATCTTCTTTTTGTCCCCAAACTGCTAAGCTTGAATTTTGTGGTACTTGGCTCAGCTGCTTTACAAATTTTACTGCAGTGCCTTGGAAAAAGTCTTTTACTATTGGTTTTTTCCAGTAGGAAAATCCCAGTGCATAAACTGTTTCAGGGAAACGCTCAAACATATGCCTTTGCAAGCTCATCCATTCAATTAACCTTTCAGGAGGGCACATCTTGCCAGTTTCTGGATCTATATATTTCGCATAATCTATTAGCGCTGCATGAATAAGGTTTTCTAAGCTGATATTTTTGCGTCTGTTTGGTGATGGTAGATCATCGTGAGTTAACCCCCAACCAGCGTAAAATGGCATGCCAAAGGTGTGTACTTTCTTCCTCCATAGAAGACCTTCAAAACCAATTTGCGAGGTAACAACGTAGATCGCCTCTGCATTCTCTATGAGTGTTACAGGATGTACATTGTCAGCTAATATCTGGATTCTTGGGTTAGAATAAAGTTTACTAATATCAAAATACCCACATTTGCGTCCAGACATTACTTCTGGATGAATTTTGATTATTACAGTAGAATCAGGGTTTTCATTTAAAGCAGCATCTAACATACGAGTAAAACTCTGCTTTGTAGCGAGTCCAAAACCGATAGAGTCATCACTAAACGTTTGGTCAGCTACCAGCACGTAGTGAGTGGGCAAAGGATCGGTATATTCTCGCAAGTAATTATATTTTGAGATACGCCCTTCTTGCCATTTATTGATAATGAGCCTCACTCTTGTGATTTCCGTAGGTGATAATGAGCGGTGAGCTAACTGTTCTAATCTAGATTCAGTAGTTGCGTCATAATAAATCCCAAGATCATCTACTACTATGGAAAGTGGAGGCTCAGAGGATCCAAGGCCTACAGAACGTAAAAAACCGTCTTCAAGGGAATAGTAAGGAATACCACGCACCCTAGCTACTTTCCGTGCCCGTTTACTGTATTTTTTACGCCCCCAGCCTAGTGTTCCATCAATTTGTTTTGGTGCAAAAAAGAGAGAGCGGGTTATTTTGGCATTTAGGAATTCTTCGAGGCAAGGGAGAGAACGTAAGCCACGATTAAATAAGGCATAGTGGGTCATGAGCTTATCTGCAATATTTGCTCTAGCCGATGGCACCAGGTATGATTAGCTAGTACATATTCTGCTCCTGCTTGGCCCATTTCTCTGTCACGTGGCCGCGGCCCTTCCTGTAATTCCTGGAAGAGAGCTCTAGTTTCTGTTTCATTGGATACCACATAGCAATACTGACGAAAGTATTTGTCTATAGATAGAGCTGGTGTTGTTACTGCTAGACCCCCGCAAGCAAGGATTTCAATTAGACGTCTTGAAAACATTGTGCCAGAACCCTCAACTGTATTAACATTCAACGATATAAAATAACTTCTATAAATATCTGCTGTTTGAGCATGGGGTACTTTAGGTAGAACTTGTAAACCAGGTAGTTTTGGAAAGCGATAATTTGATGAAGAACGTTCCGAGTTGCGATCAAAAATTGTAATACCCAGATTAGCTGCTCCAGCAAACAACATATCTTGACGTTGTTTTCGTATTGGATGTATATGGTTGCTATAACTTCCTATAAAACATGCATTCTTATATATAAAGTTTTGATTAGTTGGAAAGTGAATACGTGGTTGAACGGCAAACATTAGCAGATTGATTGGCACTTCTTCTCCAAGCGCTTTTTTATAAAGTGGGATAGTATTTTCATCGACAGTAAAAATAAAGTCAAACAATCCTGCACTATCTATGAACCTTTCAAAATGTATCCCATCCTCTTTATTCCAAAATATGGTAAGAATCCCTAAATCTCGTGCATATCGAACTAAGTTTTTTAATTGATTGTTGTGGCGGTTAGGATAATCGGAATAACTAGCTATTTTAAATTTCCAACTATTCATGTATCCCGCCCACGCAGATTCAACAAACAATAAATCTGGTGCCCATATCCTGAGTAGAATCTTATAGTTTAGCGGGGTGATAGGCTTAACCTTACACTCTAGCTTTAGACAGCTAAAGGTAATTTCATCTGATACTAAAGCAACCTTAAGTTTATTATAGGGTTTTATGTTCATAAATTAAAGTTATGCGATGCCTAAGTGATATTCTCTTTTTCTGCCGGTATTATTTTCATACTACTATAAACGCCTACCAAATAAAGTCAAACACTCCTACACGTTTTTGTCCTAAGGTTTTGCTTATCGTGACACTATCTTGTAAAATATTTGAGACTATTGCAAGTGCACCAATTTGTGTAGGAATATATATAAATCAATCTTTTACTTCCTGTAGCTTAGATTGAGTTTGATAACGCGAAGCTATTAGCTCGTTCCTTAACGAATTGCATACGTATTTGTAAATTTATAGTCTCCATGAGTTATTGATAATTGCTCATGTATATAACTTACAGACGTCTGTATTGCTTCTGTAAGAAAATGCTTAATGTTACTAGCTCGTTGTGTTGGTCCTCAGTTTGATTAAAATACTTAGATAAAATTTTTACTGTTTATTTTTTTTATTATCCAGTTTTCTTTCTAAGTCTATATGTTTGATCTCGGAGTCTTTACAATTGTTTCACATATTGAAGAGCCATTTTCTGTATAATACCTTTTTGTATAGAATTACCCCCCCTCAATGACTTGTAAAAGAACAGCTTTATCAAGATGCAAAGAGGTCTTTTTAGTATCATTTTTAGTAATCATCTCCAAATTCCTTTTGTATCTATAATAATTTTCTGTTCGATAAGGCTTTTATTTATCTTCTTGAACTCCTCATGATCAACTAATAGTATAAGAATATCCCCTTTAGAGATTGCATCATTTAAGGATAAAAAGTTGATATTTAAGCCTTGGAGTATAGTAGGTATATTATGAACGTTAGGCTCGACTACCGCAACAGTACAGTCAAAGTTGCTAGCTAAGTGTTTAGTAATTTTAATAGCAGGACTTTCTCTTATATCATCTATGTTGGGCTTAAAAGTCAGACCAAAACAAACTACCACTGGTGCTTTTCCTAGGTTTTTGTCTCGGAACTTTTTAATAGCCAATTCTACTTTTTCTATAACCCAATACGGCTTTTTATCATTAATATCACGAGCAAGTTGAATTAATCTTGCTTCCTTGGGATTTTTATTCACAATAAACCAAGGATCTATAGCAATACAATGTCCTCCTACTCCGGAACCAGGTTGTAAAATATTTACCCGAGGGTGGTGATTCGCAAGTTTTATAAGTTCAAATACATTAATATTTAGCTTATCGCAAATTATTGACAGCTCATTCGCAAAAGCAATATTCACATCTCGAAAAGAGTTTTCGGTTAGTTTACACATTTCAGCTGTACGAGTAGAGGTGATAATGCATGACCCTTTAACAAAAGTTTGGTAAAGGGTTGCTGCTGCTTCTGAACACTTACGTGTCATACCCCCTATTATTCTATCATTTTCTATTAGTTCTTTAGTAACTTGTCCTGGTAATAACCGTTCTGGGCAATAAGCAATGCGAATATCTGCATCATCTCCACATTGTTGAGGAAAAGTAAGGTCAGGGCGGGCTAACGCCAACTTATCTGCTACCCACTCAGTACTTCCCACCGGTACAGTAGATTCTAAAACAATTAAATCGCCCTTTTTCAGTACAGGGGCAATAGATAATATAGCAGCACCTACATAGCTTAAATCAGGTTCATATTTATTAACCAAAGGAGTTGGTACAGCTATAAGAAATGCGTCTGCCATTTCAGGATATAGGGTTGCTCTAAGATTACCTTGATTTACTACGCGCTGCACTATTATATCTAGCAAAGGTTCACTAATATGGATCTGCCCACTATTTATACGGTTCACCACATTTGTATCTATATCCACTCCTATCACTTTCTTGCCATGATCAGCAAAAAAAGCAGCCGTTGGTAATCCTATATAACCAAGGCCAATTACGGATATAATTTCAGGGCGAAGCTCGGTTGACTTAAACATAAATGGTGTTATATACTGATTAGATAAACGTTAGACTACTGATGATCCGACAAAAATTGGTTCGCAATATTGTTCTTTAAGAGCAACAGCGGGTTTGTCTTGGCACGGCACTTTTGTAGAATTTTCTTTCAGCTTTTCTGTTAATAATTTTAAAATGTATTTCGAAGCTTTTCCATCTCCATATATATAACTTTTCTTAGACATATTGAGATAAGCTTTTTTATCCTCTAGAAGGTTTTGTACAGCAGACACAATAGTTTTTATGGAAGTTCCTACTAATTTTGTATTGCCACTTTCTATTCCTTCGGTTCTTTCAGTATTTTGTCTAGTTACTAACACAGGCTTACCAAGAGAAGGGGCTTCTTCTTGTATCCCTCCAGAATCTGTGATTATTATATATGACTTACTCATAATCCATATCATATCAGGATAATCCAAAGGTTCGATTAAGAAAATATTTGATATACCAGATAACTTGGTCTCAACTATTTGTTTTACATTTGGGTTAGGATGTACTGGGTAAACAAATTGTACAGTTGGGTACTCTCGAGATAACAACATTATTGCTAAACATATGTTTTCCAGCGGTACCCCCAAATTTTCTCGTCTGTGACTTGTAACTAAAACAACTTTTTTTTGAAAGTCTAGAAAATTCCATTTATTATAATATTTTTGCTCATCGCTATTTTGTATCAAATTCAAACTTAGCAAAAGGGCATCAATTGCTGTGTTTCCAACAATATGAACATTATCTGTGATATTTTCTTTTAACAAATTTGTTTTAGATGTATTTGTAGGGGTTAAATGATAAGTAGCAAGGTCGCTAATAATCCTACGATACATCTCTTCTGGATAGGGAGAATGCCTATCATTACTTCTTAATCCGGCTTCGATATGTGCAACAGGAATTTTGTTATAAAACGCTACCAACGCACCTGTAAAAGCTGTTGTAGTATCGCCTTGTACAAGAACTAAGTCTGGATTTGTTTCATTTATTATGCCTTGCAGTTGAGTAAGCAATAACTGTGTTACCTCGCACAAATTTTGATTATGTTTCATGATATTAAGATCATAATCCGGAATTATATTAAAAAACCTTAGAACTTGATCAGTCATTTCTCTGTGTTGTGCCGTGTGGCAGATTATTGACTTATAATGTTTCTCATATTTTTTAGCTTCTATTATCAGAGGAGAGATTTTAATAGCTTCGGGCCTGGTACCTAGAATAAAAAGTAATTTCTTTTGCATATTGATAGCTAGAACGATAAAATTTTATAAAGATTTTTCATATTTTTTCTGTCCTCAAGATACAGTAGAGAAAAACTTGTTGATTTTTGATCATTCATAATATATACAATTAACTAAAATTAACCAATAATCTCGTAATATATCAAATAAATTAAATAAATACAAGTGGGAACTGTATTAGTTTATAAAATGCTCTATACCTAGAAGTGTTGGTATAAAAAGATGGATAAAATCAGTTAATGCTTGATAATGATGCAATAAAAGCAAAGTTTTAGAATACAAACTGTAAGTAACAAGTTATGACCACAGCTAATAATACTGAATCTATAATATTTAATAGAGTAATCTATGCACTATTACTCCGAGAACTTAAAACTCGTTTTGGTGAATATAGGTTAGGTATATTGTGGGTGTTCATGGGGCCTTTAATCCAATTAAGCTTATTTATCGTTCTTTTGGGTTATGTTTATAAACGGGTTATGCCAAATGTAGATTATATGGTATTTGCTGCTAGTGGTATTTCAACATGGTCTATGTTTAAAAGTGTGGTCACTCGTGGTATAGCATCAATTAACGCTAATCGTGCACTTTTTGCATTTCGTCAAGTTAAACCTCTTGATGCTTTTATATCAAGAGTATTTTTAGAGTTTTTGATATATTCTGCTGTATATCTCGTGATAGTAACAACTTTAGCGCATCTAGGGCATCAGTTTGTATTTTTTAAGCCTTTAGAGTTTATCATCTGCTATATTTGTGCTTTTTTTATCGGTAGCGGGGTTAGTTTAATAATAATGTCTATTTCAATTACTTATAAAGACGTAAATAAAGTAATTGGTGTTATTTTATGGGGGGGGTATTTCATTTCGGGGGTAATTTTCCCTATTAAAATTATCCCAGCGGAATATAGAGTCTGGTTAGTGTGGAATCCAATGTTGCACATTATGGAGTTAACAAGAGAAACCTTATTTCCTGGCTTTATAAGCTCAGTAGGAAATTTCTATTACCTTGGTATTTCAACTATAATTATAGTGTTTTTAGGGCTAAGTACCTATTTCCTAACAAGAAAAAAAATATTTTTGTAATGATCACATTTGAGCAAGTTACTAAGAAATTTTTTCTTAAAGAGGGTGGACAAAAATATGTGTTTCGTGATCTTTCCTTAACTATACCGAGGGTAAATCTAGCGATATTAGGTAGAAACGGGGTAGGGAAAACAACCATGCTCTCTCTTATTGCCGGAACTATGGTACCAGATTCTGGGAAGGTTATACGTCACTGCAACGTATCTTGGCCATTGGGATTGCAATCAGGATTTCAAGGGTCTTTGAGTGGCCGAGAAAATGTATTGTTTGTTTGTAGAATCCAAGGATGTAGTTTATATTCTGCTAGGAAAAAAGTAAAGTTTGTAGAAGAATTTGCCGAACTCGATAAATATTTTGATATGCCTATAAAAACATATTCAAGTGGTATGCGGGCAAGGTTAGGGTTCGGCTTGTCTATGGCCTTTGAGTTCGAGGTGTATCTTATAGACGAAGTTACTGCTGTCGGAGATATCGCTTTTCAAAGGAAAGCGGCTAAGGTATTTGAAGAAAAACGCAGCAAAGCAGCTGTTATTATGATATCGCACGATATGTACACTATTAAACAATGGTGTAATGCGGCACTGTATTTAGAAAATGGAACATACCAATTTTATGAAGATATTGACCAAGCTATTGCCCGTTATCGAGCGATTTAACAAATTACTCAATGTGATATTGCTGAAAGTTAAGAACGAGATGTCACCTGCAATTAAAAGTTTTAAAAGGAGGATATATCCTTATTATCACAAACCTATATTTTATATAGTGGTTATCCCTACTATGGTATTCAGTTTCTATATGATCTTGGTAGCACCAAATCGATGGGTAGCGGAATCTAAAGTAGTGGTCAGAGATGTCAACTCTCAGGCAGCAAGCACAACTGCTCTAGGATTCATAATTAATGAATTCAATCCTGTAAGCCGAGAAGATGCTTTCTTTTTAAAAGAATATATATATTCCTATGATATGTTTGAGTATTTAACAAAAGCCATTAAGCTTAGAAAGCTTTATAGAAATTGGGTTTGGGATCCTTTTTCTAGATTGTTTTATCATACCTCTAAGGAAGAAGCACTTGAATATTATAGGTCTAAAGTATTAGTAGTATTAGAAGAAAATAGCGGAGTATTAACAATTACCACTCAAGGGTTTAACCCTCAAGATGCTCAAAGAATTAACAACGCCATTTTAGAACGTAGTGAGTGGTTCTTAAATAATATCTCACATAAGATTGCTAAAAACCAAGTATCCTTTTTTGAATCTCAGGTTAAGTTGGCTCTAAATAACATGCAAAAGGCCCAACAAGCAATGATAGCTTTTCAAGCTGAACATAATGTCATTCATCCTTCAGTACAAACAGAATCAGGGGCAAAATTAGTGGCTAGCTTAATGGCAGAGCTAGCCACCCAAGAAGCAGAATTAAAAGCTCTAGCCTCCTATTTAAGCAATAACTCTCCTCAGATTATTTCTATGGAAGCCAAAATTGGTGCCTTAAAAAAACAAATTGATCAGGAACGGAAACTAATTGCTGGAGGTGACACGCAAGCCCTTAATTCAGCATCTCTAAAATTTCAAAACCTTGAAATAGAAGCCAAGCTTGCAGAAGAAATTTATAAATCCACGTTGGCGCTACTTGAAAAAAATACCTTAAATAGCGTTAAACAATTTAAGTCATTAGTTGTTATTTCTGCGCCGACTTTGCCGGAAAAAGCGTTGCTGCCTAGGAAGATATATAACTTAATTTTATTTTTTATAGTTATATCGGCTGTTTACGGTACAATAAAACTAATTTGGACATCTATTAAGGAACATATATGAGATCACTAAGCATTATCTTCTGCATAGTATTACCCCTATTATTAGGTCATTTTTCTGCATATGCAAATCCTCTTATCGATAATAAAGCAGATAAAGAGAAGGTGATGACCGAAGAACATATAGAAACTATCTCACCTCTGCCTCCTGAAAAAGTTCAAAATATGCAGAAAATAGTTCAGAAATCAAAAGTTTTTGGTGCAAATTTGTTTACTGGTAAATATGCACAAGCCTCTTTTTCTGGATTTAATCCTAATTATATGATTTCTGTTGGGGATAATATTGTTATTAGAATGTGGGGAGCTTTTAACCATGAAGCTAAGTATAATGTGGATGCTCAAGGTAATATATTTTTGCCTCATATCGGCCCAGTAAAAGTTTTAGGGATTACGAGCGGTAATTTAAACGGAACAATCGAGGTCGCCGCCAAAAAAGTCTTTGAAAATAACGTATTTATCTATGCTAATTTAAATACTGCCCAGCCAGTAAAAGTGTTTGTTTCGGGAGCAGTTTGTAACCCTGGCCTGTATTCTGGTTTATCTTCAGATTCCGTGTTATCTTATTTAGATAAAGCTGGTGGAATTGATTTAGATCGGGGTAGTTTTATTGATGTTACAGTGCTTCGCAATAATTCTCTGCATGCCAAATTTAATTTATATGAGTTTTTAGCCGAAGGACATGTAAAGCTTATACAGCTTGTAGATGGGGATGTAATTTTTATTGGGCCAAGAAAAAATATGGTCACTGTTAGTGGAACAGTAGCCAACGAAGCAGAATTTGAGTTCGAGGGAAAAACTACAGCTCATTCCATAATTAAGTTAGCGCAGCCAAAAGCTTCCTCAACTAATTTTACCTTATCCAGAGCTATCGGGATTGCGCGTACGGCATTTCATTATCGTTTGTCAGAAGCTGCTCAAGTTATCTTAGAGAACGGGGATCAGATAATGGTTACTGATGAAAAAGGTGCCGAGTCTATTCTGGTAAAGGTAGAGCGACCTCATGCGGAAAATAAATCTTTTGCTGTTGCATATGGATCTACTTTAGCTGATCTACTAGACCAGGTTTTTCCAACTCCCGGTGCGCAGATGGATGCTATCCAAATTTTTCGTAAATCTGTGGCTATAAGGCAAAAGGAGGCTATACATAACAATTTGTCAAAACTAGAATCGATAGCTTATACTACGGCTTCAGCTACCGGTGAAGCAGCAAATATTCACGCCAAAGAAGCAGATCTTATAACAAAATTTATTGAAAGAGCTAAACAGGTAGAGCCTAAGGGACAAATTGTATTAGGCGCAGACTATAATCCAAAAGAGATAGTACTAGAAGAAGGTGATGTAATTTTTATACCTGAAAAAACCTCTTTAGTACTTGTCCAAGGTGAAGTAAATTTTCCAACCGCCTTAGTTTATAAACGTCGTAGTAGAGCGAAGGATTATATACAAAGGGTAGGAGGATATTCCAGCCTAGCAGATAAAAATAATGTACTTATAATCCGACGCTCTGGGGTGATTTTAAATTCAAAATCAAGTGGCTCTTATATTGAACCAGGAGATGAGATTTTAGTATTACCACGAGTAGATACTAAGAATCTCGAAGTAGCTAAGACCCTCACTCAGATACTATTCCAAATTGCAGTATCTACGAAAGTTGTGTTGGGGTTGTGAGGTTTAGATTATTGGTAAATTTCAAGAAATAGTAGAAATTAAATTTGTATACACTATGAAGCCTGAAACCTCTGACCTTGTGGATATATTAAAGGAATCTTTAAGCGCCAAGGAATATTGGAAATCTCCTGCAGTCCACCCTTCTACTTATGGGCTAACCCCGCATTATGTAGCGGTAATTGCACAGATTATCGATAGTATTAAAGCAAGCACCATCTTCGAATTTGGTTGTGGCTCAGGAAGAAATTTGGCGAAGCTGAAAGAACTTTTATCAAATAATTTGGATGTTTACGGTATTGATATTAATCAAGAATTAATTAGAGTAGGAAGAAAAAAATATAATCTTCTCATAAAAGAAGGGGATGAAACAAGCCTTAAAAGAATAAAAGACTCAAGTTTTGATCTTGTATTTACAGTATCAGTTTTAGGCCATATTCCAGATATAAAAGAGATTATAAAAAACCTGGCACGTATTACAAATAGATATTGTCTTTTTATAGAGCCCTCTACTAAGAAAGCTGGCACCCAAACTGTGAAACTTGAGAAAGTTTTTTATCTGAATGCTGATGATCCTGCCATAACTCAGCCAGCCCCCTACACATATCTACACAATTATTCTGAGCTATTTAAGAATCATAACCTCAAAGTTAGGATGAAATGTCCATTGCCTACCCATTATGGTAGATCTGGCCTTCTATATAAATTATGGCTTTTAGAAAAAGAATCAAACCAACTACCAAAAATCAAACGTCAAGAACCGTTATCTACAATTAAGCTTAAAGATAAAATCATTTTTGCATCTATTTCTCAGCTTTTGTTAAACTCATTTTATAAAAACTTAGAGCTAAAAGAACCTCAAAGTTTAGTAGATGACCCTAAATCGACTCTGCAGGAGAACGAATTTGACTATATGCTCCCTAAGTGTTCTTTCGAGCATCTAATTGGGTATTGGATAGATAATAATAAAAAAGCTTATAAAATAGCAGAACTTGAACGTATTACCAGGTCTGATGTTGAAGCGAAGTATTTATTATTAAAGAATCAAACTATCGAGCATTCTAACAACCTAAAAAAATCTGAAAGCCAATTAAAAAAGTGTAAGGAAGAGGTTGTAAATTTGAATAAACAGCTGACTCTTCTTGAGAATCAAAAAATCACCTTAGAGAAGAAAACTCAAGAAATAGCAAATACTTTATCCTTTCGTCTAGGCCGGACTTTTAAGTTCTTGGATTCAATCGGCTCTATGCCAAAAATGCCCTTGCCCGCTTATTTGAAGTCCAAGATGTTTATTGTAAGTAGTTTTTTAAGCATTTCTTCTCTCCTTAGAAAGAACTATTCTACCAAGCTTATACAAACCTATGAAAAGGGAGGTATTGCCGCAGCGGATATTCTCCTGCAAAAAATATCTTATGACAAAAAAGAGCGAGCACGGTACTACACAGAACTTGCAAAACACTGTAAGTCTAAGAGCCTTTCGAACGCTGTTGAGTTGGCAAAGCGTGCCTATCAAGAAGACCCGAGAGATTTTCGAGCTAAATGGCTTGCTTTCCAGCTTTTCGAAGTAGGAATAGTCTCAGAAGCAAATGAGTTACTAGAGAAAGTAGCTAGCAAGGTAGAATTTTCTAGGTCTGAAACAGTACGTTTTGAGGAAATCAAGGCTATAGCTAAGTTTTTGCACGAAAAACCCAGAATAGAAATGGCCCCTGCAACTATCTATACTCCGGAGCCTAACAGTCTGTTGTATGTTGCTGCCAATGCCTTTCCGTATCATGTTAACGGATATGCTAGGCGCACTCAGTCTATTTTAGAAAGCTTTGTAAAGGTAGGAATTAAGCTCACGGCCATGACCAGGCCTGGTTATCCCTGGGATAGGAAAAACGTGTTAAAAATGCCTAAAAGAAATAATACATGGATCGAGGGTATTCAATATCTACATTCTCCTGCCCCTTCGCAAGGTTTACCTTTAAGCATTTACTGGCAGCAGGCCGAACTACGGATTATGGAAGTTGCTAAAAAGAATAAAATTTCTGCAATACATGCCGCTTCTAACTATGTTAATGCTTTACCAGCATTGTTAGCAGCCAAACGTCTGGGTATCCCTTTTTACTACGAAATGAGGGGATTATGGGATTGGAGCCGGGCTTCAAAGACTCCGGGCTATGAAAATACTGAACGGTTCAAGTTTGCAATGGATATGGAAAGTTATATTGTCCAACACGCAGATCATGTATATGTCATTTCTCAAGAGCTTCGCAGCTATATTGTGCAGGAGTGGGGCATAAAGGGGAGCATGTCAATTTTACCTAATTGTATTGACCCTCAAAAATTCCAAATGGTTAGTTCCGAAAGTGGGCAAACAAATATTGGTTATGTTGGTTCTCTTGTTCCTTATGAAGGCCTGGATGTGTTGATTGAAGCAATTAGTATACTTAGAAACCGCAATATTTTTGTTAATATGAAAATATTCGGTAATGGAGAAGCACTAACAGCTTTGGAAGAGCAAGTCTCTAGACTCGGCTTAAAAGACAGAATTGCCTTTTTGGGTAGCTGCCCTCCAGAAGAGGCATTAAATATATTATCTACCTTTGATGTTATTTGTCTACCGCGAAAGAAACATAAAGTTTGCGAACTAATACCACCTATAAAACTAGTGGAAGCGATGGGTCTTGGAAAGCCTGTTATTGTTCCTGATCTTCCTGTGTTTCGAGAAGAAGTACAAAACGGAAAAACAGGCTACTTTTTCAAGCCTGAGGATCCAGTTGACTTGGCAAGAGTAATTGAGGGATGTCTATCATCTTTAAATAATGCTCATCAAATAGGTAATGTGGCGCGAGCTTCAGTATTGCAAAATCGGACTTGGGATATCTATGCCCAAAAAGTTGCGGAGAGGCTCAAAAATAAGTATTTATCTGTTTTTAGCAGTTCTGGTGTAGACGGTGTTATCGCAAAGATTACTATTCAGTACAAGAATGATACAAAGAACTGTATCCGCGCATTACATCAGGTTGGCAAACTATTAGCAGAATCTGGTTATCCAGAGGCTAACTATACTCTGGCGCTTGAAGCACTTAAAATTACCAGGTCAGAACCCAATCTGCGAACGGCTTTATGGGCATCTATGTCTGCGAAAAAGTATTTTCAAGCCGCTCAATTCATCGATGAAATTATAGATTATTATGAAAAAAATCCCGCTATAGCAATAGCAAACTCAAATTATGTTTTAAAAATAAATCAGATAAAAAATGCTGATATTAATATTTTTCGATCTCTTGCACTTATAAAAAAAGCAACTATCAAAGCTAAAATCTCCCCTATCCCTGGAAGGGTAAGCTATATTCTTCATAATAGCTTACCCTATTCTTCAGGAGGATATGCAATACGTTCCCATGGTATAGCAACAGGATTATCTTCAGAAGGGTTTAATGTGAAAGCTATAACTCGCTTAGGATATCCCATAAACTTAAAAGGTTCAGAACTTCGCGAAGAAGATGTTCCAAGAGTAGATATTATAGATGGAGTCCGGTACTCCAGGTTATTTGAAGCACGAACCCCCTTTTTAGCAGGTTTTGGATATACCTTTAGAATGGCTGACGAACTTGAAAGAATATTACGAAAACAAAAACCATCAATCGTTATTGCGGCTTCTGCTTACCCCTCTTCTCTTCCTGCCTTGATTGCAGCGCGGAGGATAGGAGTTCCTTTTATTTATGAAGTCAGAGGCTTCTGGGAAATTACCAAACTCTCCCGTGATTCTTCGTATAAGGAGACTAATTCCTATCGAAGAGATGTGATGTTTGAGACAGAGGTTGCAAAAGAAGCAGATCTGGTTTTTACTCTAACAGAGGCTATGCGGGAAGAGCTTGCTGCTCGGGGTATCCCAAAAAATAAAATTGAACTTTTACCAAATGCCTGCGATCCGTTACTTTTTAGTCCGCTAATACGTGATGAAAAACTAGCAGCAAAGCTCAACATTCCTAGCAATGTTCCAGTAATTGGTTATATTGGGACGTTTGTTGATTATGAGGGGTTAGAAGATCTGGTTGAGGCATGTGTGCTTCTTAAGTCTAGAGGAGTGGCTTTTCGTCTTCTTCTTATCGGAAATGAAAATGTTTCTGTTAATGAAGGTGGCCTTATTACGGCTGAGATTATCCGTATCGCTCAAAAGCAGAACCTGAAGGAGTGGCTTATTATGCCAGGCCGTGTTCCACATGATGAGGTAAGAAGTTACTACTCATTAATCGATATAGTACCTATTCCTCGTAAACCGTGGCTCGTTTGTGAGATGGTATCTCCAATTAAACCATTGGAAGCCTTAGCTATGGAAAAGGCAGTAGTTGTCTCCAGTGTGGGCGCATTAGCAGAAATGATTGAAGACGGTAAAACAGGACTGGTTTTTGAAAAGGGAAACATAAATAGCCTGGCCGATACTTTAGAACGCCTGATAAGTGATTCTGATTTGCGTACAAAACTTGGGGCTGCTGGTCGTCAATGGGTTCTTGCTGAAAGGACCTGGCAAATTGTAACGTTTCGTATGAAGGAGAAAATCCTTGAAGTGATATCTGGTAAAAATTAAATTATTATAGAGTTAAGTTATTATGAAATTTAATCTTGAGCTGTTTGAGCAGTTAAATGAAGAGTATAGACATCAACCCTTAGTTCGGAGACCTAGAAAATTTCTCCCCTCTAACCTTGAGCTAGAAGCATCTAAGCGCTTGAAAGATCTAGAACCCAAATTTAATATTCACGGGAAACGTGTTTTGGAAATAGGTTGCGGCAGAGGGCATGCAGTAGCAGAGTTCGCTCGCAGTTATGGCTGTAGAGCAACTGGGATTGACATAAAGGAATACGCTGAGTGGGATAGGCTTAATTCCCCTTCAATCCGATTCATTAAATCTGATATATCTACAGTAGACATTTCTATTGGTCCTTTTGATATTATTGTTTCTTTTGTTGTATTAGAGCACGTAAAACATCCGTTTTCTGCCCTAAAAAATGCTTTTGATTTACTAGCCCCGGGTGGGTCAATGTACTTGACTGCTAATTTATATCGAGGCCCCAAAGCTTCTCATCGTTATCGACAAGTTTTCTTTCCTTGGCCTCATCTACTTTTTTCCAACCAAGTTTTCAAAGAGTTCTATCAAAAGCATCATAAGAAAATTGCTGATAGAGTTTTCGAACCTGCTTGGCTGAACAAACTTGTTGCTGCACAGTATTTATTGTACTTTAATTTAATTGGCTTTGAAACAGTTGAAGTTTCTTACGCAATGACAGCTATTGATCAACCTTTTTACAACCGTTTTGAAAAGATATTGAGTAGCTATCCAATTTTTGACCTAGAAAGGGACTTCATTAAAGCACATATTCGAAAACCTTTCAGTTGTGGGGGGGAAAAAACTAAGAGGTACTACAATATACACGAGGCAAGCCTTCAAGTTGAAGAACGTAGTAGGCGTGAAGTCTTCAACTTATTCCATGAGCATCAAAAAGAAAAGTGTCCAATATGGTGGCACGACATTCCAGAAAGTTTCAGAAATAGGTGCGGTTACGCAGAACTCCAAAAATGGCAATTAAGCGATCAGGTTAATCAACTACGTAACTTATACATAGAACGTTTTGATGCCGATAGCGTAAATAAGCTTATACCTCGCCTTAATTTGGTGAGAGCAGATATTTGTTTTCATATGGTTCCTTCAAACTTTTCTCTCTTGGATATAGGCTCAGGGCATGGAGAATTTGTTAATTTGTTTGCGCGCAATAGCCTAAGCAATGTCTCATCTGTAGATATAAAAGATTATAAACTTTGGTTTGATACAACCGGTCGTACAAAGAGAATATATAAATCCCTTTTTGAACTATCTGCTACAGATGCGCACGATATAGTTACTTGTTTTGAAGTGATAGAGCATTTACCTCCCGCACGCCTCAAAGAAGCTATATCAATTTTAAAGAAGTTAGCAAAAAAGAAATTATTTCTATCTGTTCCATTTATGGAACCTCTACCTCTTTATAAGGGACATTTTACAAGGTTTGATGCAGCCCTTCTTGAACAATTATTTCCTGAAGCACGATTTACGGTCTTTGATAAGGGAGAAAAAAATAGACCACTTGCTTGGATTATGTGTGAAATCGATCTCAAATGAGGAGTACTATTGCTCTGTTGCATTACTTATATATGTTTTTAATATACTTACTGCTATTCATCTTATGATGTCTTAACCTTTTTCTGGAATCATAATTTCGGCATTTATTGTCAATTTTGTAGATCGAACTAATTCCACCTAAAAAATATTTGTATTCTTCGGGATAATAATCTGGTCCTGTTGCAAATAGTGAAGTGAAGCGAATTAGTTTCAGGGTATGATACCAATGGTTTAGCAAGCAAGTAAGTTATCAGTAATGATTCTAATTTCCCCAAGAATACCCTCTCCATATTTCCAAAAGTCGAATCTTCCTTTTTTAAACATCCGCATAACTTCAAAACCTTTAATGGTTGCATGCGCTGTTTTCATTGATTTAAAACCTAATGTTGGCTTGATTAAACGCTTAAGCTTACCGTGATCGGAAGTAATAAGAGGGAAGCAGTAGCTCTAATCCACGAGGCCCTAGCTAAAGGCATAACGAATATTGACGTGGGAGTAATGCAGTTAAATATCAGATGGCACCGGGAGAATTTTGGGTCAATAGAAGAAATGCTGGACCCCAAAAAGAATATAGAATATGCGGCTAGTTTCCTTTTAACACTCTATAAGAAATACGGTGATTGGCATAAGGCGGTAAGATTCTATCATTCAAGCACTGCGGAGTATT
>JACCDN010508329.1_pt1 | contig 24408 bp, 21 predicted proteins | sample 7441691 | NCBI WGS metagenome assembly JACCDN01 (sample SAMN15323439, study PRJNA562643) | freshwater metagenome | isolation source: river surface water | place: USA:Blue River Watershed | collected 2017-08-16 | reverse complement strand
GGCATCGCCTTACTAACGGCGATGCCATGGTAGTTACGTGCTGGAGGTTCGAGTGCGCGAGACACGATCGTCTGCTAGACCGTTCGAGCTACACGCCGACCAACCTGCAACACAACGACGAGCGTACATCCTGCTAGATCGGATGGAACGCTGGCTTGAGCGTCCGTGCATCACTGTCATCGGTATGCTCAAGTGTGCTATCGCATTTCTTCGCATTCACCTGTGGTTGTGGGTGTCACTCTTCCTCTACTTCACAGCGTACGTTCCCTATTCGATGCAATCAAAACGCATCAGCGATCATGTGACGACCCTACAGATCCTGCCGCTCACGTCATTGGGTGGTTTCACGGTAACAGTGATCGAGTTCATTGCGATAGGGCTCGTCATCACCCGCGGCCGCGGCGAGCCGCTAAAGGCACGTTTAGCTGCGTTCTGGCAACGTTTGTCATTTAGCGCTGCAGCGGTGCTAACTGGCGTAGCTTGCGCTGTCATCAGCATGATGACCACGGCAAGCTACATGCTTCACGGTGCAGCGCTTGTCACCATGGGCCTGCTATTACGCGGTGGTATGCTCTCGTTAGCTCCCATCAACGATAAGCTGCAGCATAGGCACATATCAGCGCAAACGTGGGTAGGCTTTTCGCTAGCGATAGCCGCGATAGCGTGCAGCCTCGTTAGCGCAGGTGCTATCCCGCTCGTCGGGATCGGCATCTTCATAGCGTACGAATGTGCATATGCGCTAAACCTTAACTTCTACGGAAAGAATCAGGGCAAGTTCGAATTTTTGTGCTCAGCACAGTTCATCGCTTGCACGACGATGGTCATGATCTCCATTGCACAGTGCACGGTGATGTGGACGAACGATGGCGTTCGTGCAGCCATAGTGCACGCTGGTTCGCACGGCACAGGATTGCTGTCGATCACGATCATTGATGCGCTGAATGCTCTATCGATCGGAGCGCTAGCGCAGCTCACCGGCATCTTCGGCCCGATGATCCTTATGTCGCCGACCGAGCAGACGTACTCGGTACCGATCAATAGATCTGGCTCGGTGATCGCCACAGTTGCTGCACAAAAGCTGCTCGGCAATACGCTAAGCATTGCACAGCTGCTCGGCGTCACGTTCTTCATCATCGCAATTGTTGTGCTCGCGTTACGTCCACGAGTGCAACGTCAGCCCAACTGTGATATTATCATCACAGATGGCGAGGATAGAAACACGATTGCAACGCTATGCAGGCAAGCTGCATAACGCTAGCACGTTTCCGATACGCGTAGCAACTGTCGCATTCAAGCATGATGTAAACATTGCGTTCGTCATCAGGGCAGTGGCTTGCTTTGGCGCTGCTGGAATCGATGTGATCGGTAGCGTACCACCACGTAATGTCCTGCGTGACCTTAGCGGTTCTCTATCAGAGCACGTCGATATCGAACAATTCGAAAATCCACAAGCGTTCCTCACCGCACGGTCGGATACGCTGATCGTCTCGTTAGAGCTTACTAGCGCTTCGATCGCGCTTGACGAGCATACGTTTAACATGGTGATGCCAACCACGTTGGTCGTCGGGCACGAGGAGACGGGCGTTCCGGCAGGCGTGCTGCTAAGTTCTGATGTCATAGTGCACGTACCGATGCCAGGTGTGGGTTATTGTTTGAACACAGCGATGACAGCGCACGTAGCACTGTACGAATACGTACGGCAACAACGTTTGAGGTCAGAACATGCAAAAGCTCCGTAGGACGTTAGCTTTCATCGGCATGTGTGCGTTGGATAACGCATGCGGTGAACCGATGTATCAACCGGTGATGCATGATGGTATGCAGCAGATATTTTTGGATGTTGATGCTGGTGCTGATGCTAGCACATCGATGGACGCTGCTCCTGCTAGCGGGTGCGTTGAAGTTGCAATTGCATGCATCACGTACACATGCGTAAATTCGGGAGAATGTGATCCCAAAAATCAGAATAACACACCGTCTAGGTGTTACGCTTGCATAACAGCCGCTACGAAGGGTGCACTATGCAAGCACTTCATTGAGGATTGTGGACAGCTGGCGGCGTGTCTCGCGAAGAGGTGAAGAGCGTGGCTGATAACGAGCAAAACGATGCTAGCGAAACGCACCTGTTTGACACGCCTGATGAGCAAGAGCTCATCAACGCGCTGTTCAAACCGTCAAAATCGCGGCAGCGGCCTGATCTTAGCGCATATGATGATGCCGTATCACATGACGGACGATTCCTAGCGCAACCAGGCGACACCATCATCGTTGAGCTCTCTACTGACAGAGGGTTCTGGCTGTACACGACACACTTCATCGTGGAGTGGGTGAGAGATGATGGACGGGTCGGCCTATACAACCAGTTTACACAGCGCCAGGCTGGGACAAATTACAAGTGCGTCGGACCCAATCTAAAGATCAAGCTACCTGCAACTCGAAACAGACCGTGATCGGTAAGCTTGGTTCAGTCCATGTCGGACCGAGCAGCTCGCCAACGCGGACGTTCGATCATGGAATGTTTGGGATACGCTCGCTGACGCGCCAGGCGTTTGCACTTTCACTATCGCATTCGATCAGCGGTGGCATGCCGTACTTTGACGAGTGGCAGCTATCGCTTCTAGCATCAAACGGACAGTGCGAGGTGCGGTGGGTGCCGACAACAAGGATCACCGATGCCTTCACGGTCAGGAGAGCTCATAAACCTCGGGCAGACGCTCGTCTCCCAGACCAGCAGTTACGCAGCTCCAGAGAAAGCTAGCATTCCGCTAGCGTTGCTCATCTCAACGTCCGATGAAGTTGCAATGATCCTAACGGCGGCCGGCGCGCTGCGCTGGACCATGAGGTACAGATGCGAAATTCCGGCGTGAATAAGCTATTGCAGCTGTTAGAGCGTACTCCACCTCAGCACCTGCAGGAGCATCGCGGCATCTACGGACGAGTTTCTGCTGACGGTTTTAGGCTATCGCTAACGTACGATCAGCTTGAAGCGGATCCGCATGACGATATTGCTAGCGCTTGCAGGGGCATAGTGATCGCATCGCCATCGCCAATATCGCTATTGCAGCCGATCGTAGATCCGTACGTTGCTGCGCTGCCGTTCATGAGGTTCTTTAACCACGGGCAGGAATGCGCAGCGACCATAGACGAGAGCACGGCAGAGCTGCAGCTCAAGCTCGACGGTACGCTGATGATCCTGTACAACCATGCTGGTGTGTGGCGAACTGCAACTCGCTCGACACCCGATGCTGACGTTGCGTGCCACGATGGTCTTACGTATGCACAGCGATTTAGCGCATTGTGGTCGTACGGGCAGTACGACAGCGAGCTAGATCGCAGCGTGACGTACCTGTTCGAGCTTATCGGACCGCGTAACCGTCACGTTGTGGCACACCGAAACGATGAGCTCATCATGCTGTCAGCGATCGTCACGCAGACGGGGGAGGAGCTGCAGATCCGGCCCATCGCCGCTCGCTTGGGAATTGGCATCCCGGAGCGCTGGTCCTTCGTATCGTTTGCTAGCGTTAGCGATACGCTAAACGATGTCGATCCGAGCATCATCGAGGGATATGTCGTCGCTGACGCTGCCGGAAACCGCGTTAAGGTTAAGAACCCACGCTTCTTCGCCGCCAACGGCGCGACGCAGCTCCTAGATCGTTCGCCGCGAACAGCGCTCATAGCGGTCGTCGGCGATCAATACGATGATATCTCATCATCTACGATCCTGTCGGACGAGATCCGAATGGCATTAGGTTCGCTGCGCGAGCGTGTGCAAGCGTGGGCAACAGCGGGCGATGCGATCTTGCACGCTACGCTCGACGGTATCGCTGATAGACGCCGGTTAGCTGAGCTGGTCCGCACGATCAGCGATCCGCTGCTGAGGATGGGTGCGTTCACGATCATCGACAGGCACATCAGCACGATGCAGTGGATAAGGGAGAATGTTACCAAGCAGGCGGCGTCCAAGCGCTTCCTGAACGCCATCCTGGAGGCAGCCGGTGGATACCACCTATGGGAGCACAAAGGGCTTTCCACCACATCTGGTGGGTGCTCTGGACCGTATTAGGACAACGGATGAAGGATTGCCGGCCCACCTGGTGGCCGTCATAGTGAGGGGTGGTAAGGTCGTGTCCTGGGCCGCAAACGTATCGAAGCTTAACGTTTACTCTGCGAGGAAAGCTGGTGGTATCATCGATGTTGATCGGGGAAGCACGCATGCTGAGGTGCGCGCGATCTTCCGGGCTCGCCGGCGTAGCGATCTGCGCGGGTGTAAGATGTACGTTGCGCGGTTGACGAAGACTGGTGAGCAGCGTACGCAACGTAGCATCATAGGATCGGCTCGACCGTGCAACCAGTGCTTGCGCACCATCGCAAGCTACGGGATCAAGCGCGTCATCTACACGATCGGACCGGGTGCATTCGGAACGCTAGCCATTAACGATTGCGGACATCACCGTCGAAGTACGGCAGCGAGGAAGTTGCCTCATAGCTGAGGTTTGATGATGTCGTCAGCAGGGGATCCAGCACATCGCCCGTTAGGGCGCTGACGAACGTAACGCGAACCGGAGAACTTCCGACCACAAGCTTCTGTCCTACCACCGCAAACTTGGTGTCGATACGTTGCTCTAGCATATCGCGTAGCTGACCATAGCGGTTCCGGCGCCAGACCGCGCGGGATAGCTGCGGCAGCCCGTTCACGATGCCATACTTCCACCCGCGAACGATCGGTTTCGTCCCAAACGTATACTGATGCGAGCTCGCCGGGTCCATACTAATGCCAGCATAATCTACAGCGCACGTGGAACCCATCGGAGGAGAGGATCCGGTGATCACGATAGCGTTTACGCTACCGATGCCGTAGAGTGTTTTGATCAGGTCGCTGGGACGTTGTGTCACGTTTGTTATCGGTGGCGTGATTACACGTGGCGGGTTATCACCGACTGCATCCATCGAAAAGAAATAGTACAAATTCCCTGGTGCCGGGGAGACAGCTGTCTCCCTTGCGTTCGTGTACGGCATGCGTACCACGACCAGATCGCTTGATATCGTCTTTGTGGCCGCGGCATCAACGCCGGCGATGATGTTACCACGTATCGTTGCATCCGTGATGTAGTACCGCGTGACATCGACGTGCCGTTGCAGCGAGCTATAGCGCGGTTCGAATGGAAATGCCCTTGACCAGATATTGTCTGAATACGCTGCTATGGATGCCGTGTGCTGTGTTGGGATGTCGAAGAACACGATAGCATGGTTCGCACCGTTCGTGTAGAACGATGATGTCTGGAACAGCATACTGCCGCCATCAAGCCTGACGATAGCGTCGATGGGTGGCAGCATCGAATCATAGTACCGCTCATCATCGCATGTGCTGCAGTTTACCCACGTGAACCCAGCGAGCTCATGCGGACGTGTTAGAGCGATGCTGCGCAATGTTGTGTCGATGTACTGCGATGCTGATGCGTTCACCCGGCTGAAGATCACGCCGCGGTTATCGACCGGTCTCGTGCGCGTGCCATCGAACTCAACGTACGAACCCGTAATGTAGTTATCGAACGTAGTCCCGTACAGGTCCTCAGGGGAGAAGAACTCGATCTGATCAAGAACGTGATCATCACCGATCACTCCGACCTCGCTCGGTTGTGGACCTGGTAGCTCTATCAGAGCACCCTCGCGTAATCGCCGACCGATCAAGCTCATGCGCATCGAGCCGCTGCCGATGCCAACGATCGGACCTATCTCCGCATCGCTGTTGGCCTGCGACCATAGACCAGCAGAGCCCGTGATGGCACTTCGACCACGTGATGCATAGATGCGCATGTGGTCACCTGGAAGCAGCACGTACGGTGACTTATTGCAGGCGATCGCGACGCCTGCACCGGCGTACCTCACGCTAGTAAGACCCAAGTTAGAGATATCAAGCGCTAGCGCTGCGAGATCGCTACCTGTCACGTAGAACGGGTTGTTTATGGTCTTCCCGAACGAAGCTTCACGTGCGATGTACGATCTAGCGCTTAACGTTGTGCCGTCGTGCGATCGTCCGAAGGGCGTGAGGTGAACTGGTAATGCCCCGACCCAATTCCAGGCGCCATCTCGCTTGGGGATCGTTGGGCTGCTAGCTAACGTTTGGACGAACGTATCGGGATCGGTTGAGCCTGTGATCGCCATGTAGCTTCCGACCGCGGCCGCAACTGGCATCCTCATTATCACGCTACCGGTGAAGCTACCGGTCGTGTTGCGTACGATCGCGGCCGGTGTACCGCCGCACGCTTGCATGCCTACCGGCGAGACGATGCCGATGCCTGCGCCCAGCGATCTGATGGACCACGACACCAGGTTTGCGTCGTTGGCGTGCGTTAGGGAACCTGTTACGATAACATCACGAAACTTACGCAGCTGCGATCCACGATCGACTGTGATCGCGAACGTGATCCCAGGACCGCCGACGTTCCATCCAGAGTACAGGAGCAGCGGATTGTTCACGAGCACCTGCGTATACTGCTGCATCCATGCGCTGTTCGCGATGATCGGTATCTCTAGCTCGACTGATTCTACGACAAATGGATCGCTAAGCTCAAGGTTGATCGGATCGTATGCCTTGCTGTTGAGCGTGATCCCAGCAACGTCCGACACGGTGTACCCATCGTTTAGCGACAGGGAACCGCCGTAGTACGTTCCGAGGAGCTCAGCATCCGATGGCGTGCTATCGCCGTATAATCCTGGCGATCTCGTTGATTGCGAGTGCGAGGTTGGACCCGTGGTACCGGACGCCACCCAGTGGCCCACAGCGTTAAACCCGAGCGCATCTTCCGCGGCACGCTGCGATTCGTCTGATGCTAGCTTCATCGCTCCGACGGATACGTAGGCGAATTGCTGCACAGCATCGCAGTACTGCACGACGGATGAACGTTCAGGCAAAAATTTCGTCGTGCAGTTCAAGCACTTCGTGATCGTGATGACCTCACGCGATCCGATTCGCATCGTATACGAGGGAACGTCAGTGTCGATCGAGGATGCTGATGCGAACGTTAGGTGCGGATCGTCTATAACTCGATCGTCAAACGGGATCGTGCGAGATGCATCTCCCTCGAGCATAAACCTAACATCGTCAAGCGCTCTGTTACGGATGCATCGCAGCTCGCCAGTGAATAATCCGCGCTTGCTACCACCCGTACCGTCAAGGTCACCGTAGGATAGCGCGACCGGTGACTCAAGCGTTCCAGAGATGGCCGGGATCGCACGGCGGCTGCTGAACAGGCTACTACCATTTGAGATCGACGAGCGTTTGCGCAGCTCAGCACGCGGGAGGATGTCACGTAGCTCGCGCGGACAACCGAACGTATACGTTGCTCGTCCCTGGATCGCTCCTGGCCAGGCCGCACCAACATTGTTGGTGGAACAGTACGGTGTTGCATTGAACGGATCAACATACGTTGGATCGGATCCGTAACCGCCCCATTGGTGCCGCTCGCGCGCAACGATCGGTGACGGCAGCGATGCATCACGGAACCGATTCGAACCGCTAGGGAAGAATAGCCCGACGACGGCCTGTCCAACCGCGCCGGGCACGCTTGCTGAGGGCTGTCCGTTTTGATCAGGATCTTGCGTTGCAGCGTACCTAAATTCTACATCACCGTTCTCATACAGCACGACCTCGTACTGTAGCAGGTTTGATTCGATGCTCTCTGAGGCTAGCGTGTTCCATCGGAACACAGAGCACACGCCGCGCGGCGTATCCACGCGCGATGCAAACAGCACACCACCGTCATACCTCATGTGAATCGGCGGTACGAACGCTTCGTATGGGATGAATCCATACTTTTGCGTACCGAAAAATAGCGGTGTCTCGGCGGTGAGATCGTAGAAATCGCGTGGCGCGGTGACCTGCGTTGGATCCCACCACGGGCACAACAGCATGCTTTGGTGCGTAAACGATGCACGAATTGTTGTGTTATCGTTTGCATCAGCGCACACGTGTGCGAACGCTGCGGCAGCGTTCGCAACGATGGTGTTCGGATCGACAAGCACGACCATCCCACCGAAGCTAACGGCCGCGGAGGTGTATGATGGTCCACCCTGGCGCTCGCCCGGAAACGCTATGCCGAGCTTGATCAGCGTAGCAGTATCAGCAGATCCGCTGGAAACTTTGCCGCCGATCACGTGCTCAAAGCGTTCGAACGGTATCGGAAGCAAGCCTGCCGATGCTGACTCTTCATCACGCTCTAGCGTGTAATTTTCGTACAGTTGTCGTAGCATTCTTACCTGTGCACCATGTCGCCGAACGCGATCGAGTCAGTGCCTAATTGCGATGCATACTGAAAGCCAGCTGTCGTTGAGCGCTGCCACGATTGGACGTAGGAATCACCTCGTTGTACCTGGCGGATCAGCTGATCGACGATCGCGATATCGATACCGGTGGGGGCAGCGGCAGGCCAGAACTCCCGATTGAACAGCTCGTAGCACGTGTTATCTGCATCAAAAAACGGCCCGACGTTAGAGCTGCTGATGTCACGCTGTGCATCCGCGTCGCCGTCAAATGAATCAACGAACGTAACGCCGGCATTTTTGGTTACAAATTCGTTCACAGTGACGATCTGATCCGTCGTACCGTTAGCGTCGGCTGTATTACCACCCATTACGGTACCACGAAGCACCCTAATCTCGATCTCGGCGTTGCTGATCGGATTTAACAGACCATCGTACAGCTGTGGTTCGTCTAGCGCACTATCTCCGTACGATAGTGGTGGTACGAGCATGGTCTGGATCAGCACGAATTCTACTGGATCGAAACGTGATGCATCGTTCCACGTGATCGTAGCAGGGGAGCGCCAGGCGCCCTGGCCGATCGGCTGTTGCATGATAGCATGGCCGCGCTCGCCCGAGAGGATCTTGTACGACCCCGCGAGGTACTGGTGCTGGTTTCGTATCTCGGTTCCCTGCCGATGTGGATCGACAGGGGAAGTATCGATCAGCTGAAGATCATCGCGCTGCACCGCAGCATCATCGAACGTATCTGGTGATGGATCAAGCGCGAATACATTTTGGACCTTCATGCTCTTCCTATCGTGCCCACGATCTGCTGTAATAGCAACGTGTCACGTTGTGCATCTGGTGGCAGCACATCTAGGTACTTTCCAACGTTCCGATACTCTACTTTTCCACGCTCAAATGCATGTGGCTCGACAACAAATGATGCACCGTTGTAAATCGCACGTATGGGCATCAGCTGTTGCACTATCGTGCTAACGATGCTCTCTAGCCAACGATACGTTGCGCCGTATGCTCTGAAGTCTAACTTCGATACTAGCCTGACGTAGAATGCATCGCTTAGCCGCTCTAGCTCCGGATAATCTGGCGAGAACAGTGCCTCCGATGTTCCGATCGCATTTGCGATCGGATCGGTGCTTGCCAACGAATCTAGCATTGCGCGGCTCAGAGCGTCCACGAGCGATAGCTCTATCGAGAACCGAGTATCCGGCGGCGAGGTAACGTGAGACGGCTGCGTGCCAGTTAGAAAGCTGTCAATCCTGACGTTATCAGACGTTGACGCTTCGTCGTATGAAGTGCTGATGCGTCTGTAGTTGGCCATCGTCGCTACACCAGCATCGCTGAGTGGTATTGCATTGATAGCCGTGACGTTGCGCTGGAACGGCGTTGCGTCGACAAGCTCAAGGACGCCAAAGCGATCCGCGATACGTTCTGACGGTATCAATCGTGATGCTACATCCATGCGAATCCTACCGAACGAACCGGTTGACGTGCGCGCGGCACCATCAGCACGTATTGTAGGATCCGTGGATCCATACGAGGTCATCGACCCTGCATGCGCTGTGAATTCACGGTCGCTTATCGCCGTAGACCAAAATTGCAGCTGACCGACATTACCGTCAGCTACGGTGATCCGAGCGCGTTGCTCGACGCTCGGATCGTTGAGCATACCGCTGAATGTCTGCAACGATAGCGTGCCGCCAAGCTCGACGCTGGACCCGCTCACGTTATACGCTGGGTTAAGCGTGGTGTATGAGCTTGAAACGTTCGTGACGGGACAGAATGATGCTGTCACAAGCAGCTCACCGTCAGCATTTCCCAGCATGAGCTCGTACGAGCCTGATGTTGCGTTGCTGGTCGCTTCATCCTCACGTTTGTATGAAACACCACATCGCCAGATACGACCATCCAGCATGTTAACGTTATGCAGCGATAGCATCGTTATCGCAGAGCCGCTAGAGAAGCCTGGCCTTGCGTAAAGGATCACGTCGCAATCTGTCGAGGCAGGCGCCCGAGCGAGCAGCACGTTCACCGATGCACACTTTCCGCTAGAACCGGTTGAGACTAAACGCATTAGGCTTTGCGTTAGCAATAGCGAACCTGACGGCCAGCAGAATGATGCGCCCAACGACCACGAGCCAGATGTCCACAGGCCATCGGCTGGATCGTTCGAGATGCCGAACGGCGGCTCGCTTGCGACGTTTACCATCGTGCCACGCGGCGACGGCCAACCGAGCTCAACGCGTGATCCAGAAAGCGCTAGCGATGATAGCGTTATGCCTCGACCCAACGACAGCAAGCCTCGCACTGACGTACCAGATTCTGTGACAGAACGTAGCGCTCCGATACCAGTGTTACCACGCTCGCGTAACCGTATTGATGCGTCTGGATCAACGCCAAGAGCGCGCAGCATTGACTGCACGCTGTGCAACGTACCCTTTGACGTGACGATATCGGGCACGATCGACAGGAACCTTCGTAATAGTACGTTTCTAACGTGCCGTGCTGGCATGAGCGCTTCGCTTGCTAGACCGTTACCGATAACGTATTGGGCAAGCGTTGCATCAGAGAACAGCTGCGGGACATTTTGGATGCCGGTCGCCGATAGCGCATCGCCCAAGAACGCATCTGGCACCGTGTCAGCATCATCGTAAAATGCATCGTGAACGGTGCTAAACGCATCGATGCTTAGCTTAATCTCATCAAAGAATCGCGCCATCGTGTAGAGCAGCGAGACAGTAAGCTGCGTTGAACCAAGCACATCACCGCCGGGAACACCGTTCCCTGTGTTCCCGGTGTGCAGCGGTCCAACATCATTAGCCCCATCGAACGTGCGTGCTTCTTCAAGGAAGTGCTTCGGCACGAGCCGAAGCACGTTATTTGGATTCGCTGCATCGTATGCTGATGCACTAGCTAGCATCCTGCTTCGCAGCGTGACCGTCAACGGGTATTCTGGAAATAGGATGGGTGCTGTGTCCGACCGCTCGCCGACCAGCGGGTTACCGTCTAGCGATGAGCTAACGCGACAGCTTGCTACGAAAGCGTTGATCGAACCGTGCAGCGCACCGCCAGAGCTATCGAGCACAAGTGCGTCTGCGCTCGATAGTGCAGACCCAGACACGAGCGGCGGAGGTGGTTCGTTAAACCGGTAGTATGCGACCAACCCTGGCAGCGCTGTGATCGGCGCAAGCATGCTACCGGTGATGGTGCTAGGTGAAAGTGCAGCGTGCCAGATCCGTAGCTCGTCGATGCTGCCCGATAGCATACGTGACGGTACGATCGTCGACGTACCATCGTAAAATGACGATCCTGAGCCGATGTACAACGGTGCGCCCTGAGCGTCTAGCATACCGCGAAGCGTACCGCTAGATTCTGACGTGAGAGCGCCGTTAACGTAAGTGCGTAAGCGCACGAGCGTATCGGCAGCATCATAGACAGCACACACGTGCGAGAATGATCCGAGGTCTACCGGACACGTTGTGCTGATGGATGCTGCTGGGGTCGTGACTGCAAATCCGAACGAACACGACTGTGGTGCCGTATGTGGTCCAACGTACGCTGTCCAACCAGCAGTTTCGCCAGCGTGCTGCGCAATGATCTGGATCGGAGATGCTAACCCGGGCAGCAGCAGCATCTCAACGCTAAGCGAAGCGCTTAGCGGTGATAGCCGAGATGCGCCAGTGTTCGCGATCGCGGCGTTGCCGCTGAACAGGCCGCCCTGCCTGTCATTCACGGTGACGTACGATGATGAAAGCGATAGGTGGCCCGTCCACGTCGGAACTTGCGATAGCACCCACCGCTCAAATCCAGTCAGACCGGCAAGAAATGTATCAACCTGTTCACGTGTGCCATCATAAGGATAGCCATTGACAATCCTGTCGAACGCAACGTTAACGTTTGCCGCGGCTGACGAGAAGAACGTATGATTTTCGAACCGTGACCAATCGACGCGTAGCTGTTGCCCGGAGCTAACAGCCTCGCTGTCAGCATCGTAGTAAAATGTGTTGCTCGGCGCGTTCGGATCGAAATACGATCCGCGCGTCACATCTGCTTGCATGTTTTTCAACAACGCTGTACGCCTATCGTGAACGGAGGTGATTGTTCGCCAACACGACGGAGGCGGTAGCCATCGTATGCATATGCTTGCAGCGCATATGAACCGCCAGGGGCTAGCGCTGACGCATGTATCTGCCACGTATGCGCTACGGACGTGAGGCTTGTAAGCGTGCTCTTCAGCGATACGTCTGGTTCGATGATGCGCGCGCTAGTAATAGCATCCAGCACGCTAACGTGCAACCCTCGGATCGGTACGTTGGCTGACACACGTGGTTTCTTCGTCACGTGCACGTGCTGCGAACCAGGATCGAACGTCGTTAACACCACGTGAATCGTAGCATCGCTATCGTATTCATCAGCAAGGTTTCCATACGACACGATCATACGTTCGAGCACAGCAGACGGTGCATCACCGGGCCTATAAAATGTCAACGATCCGCCAGATCGCACGTAAGCACCGCCCGTTGTCTGCCACGTAACATCTGCTGTGAACGAACCGGTCGTGAGCAAGTGTGCTTCGATGATCGGATCGAGGGATGAGATCCCAAAGCTTGACGAGTACAGGCCGAGCGCAGGTCCTTCGGCACCAACGTGCTGTGATGCGTCGAACGACGCAGACCATGAACCGCTTGACAGCTGCATCAGCATGCAATTGGGACCCGTGAACTGCGTGCCATACGCTTGTGCCACCACAGGGACACCATTATCGTAGAACTGCGTGAATATCGTGTTAACATCGTCTAAGAGCGGGTTAAGCGAGCTATCCCAGATAGATGCATCCCACCCAACACGTATGGCTGGCCGGCGGCGCGCGTTAAACGCATGGCGTGACGAGAAGCGCTTGACGAAGTATGACGACGCATCCTCCTCCTGTGAGGCCGTGAGCGAAACACGATAGCTGAGGTAAGGCAATATGCCCGCCGCCCAATCAGCGACAGAACGTGTGATATCCAACACTGCATCCTCAGTACCGTCCTGCAGCATCACAGATGCACCGAGTGGGCCGTTCACATCTTGGGTGATGTAGTCAACCCCGGTGCCTACGTACCCACCCAGGCCGCATCCCGTGAGGTACCATGTCACGCCGTTTGATGCCGAGAGCCAGTTCGTTGCATCCACGTCAGCTAGGAAGACGATATCGCGCCCGTCACCCTCACGAAATTCTCGACCGAGCGGATACGCTACTATGGCGATATTCTCTGGTGCTGGCTGCCCGCCGTACGCATCATGCAACAGCAGCGATGCGTAGAACGATCCGTGTCGCGTATCCAACTGGCCGCTCGATGATGCAACAGCAAGCCAATCGCCGTCAAATCCGATAAGCGCTCTGGTTAGCTCCACATTTGGCGTACGTACGCCACCGGACACCGTTGACGTCTGCCCGCGTAGCTTGTACAGATCAAGCGTTCCGGCCCTTCCCGTATTGCCATCATACGTCCACGTACCATCTATCACACGCGCGGCAATATACGCATCCGCGGAGCAGGTCACGTGCCTGATCATAACGTCCTCCCTGCTATGTCGAAATCGGAGTATCGTAGCTCGAAGATACCGCCGCGTGGTGGCACGAGAAATCCGTTATGCAGCTGCGCATTAACGTCAAACACCTGACCGGGATACTGCCGCGTGCCAACGGCACCAGACAGCGACGTGAACGCCAGCGAGCTTATCGCGGCGACACCGGTGATCGAAAATATGGCATTCTTTAACGAATCGATCGAGATGCTCTGGTCTATCGCTAGCTTTGCCTGCGACAGTTGCTGTGCAATAGCTGTCGCAGCCCTGCTAAGCACTAGCGTCTTGTTCAGCCCAGCTGTTACGACGATCTCGAACGAAACGCCCACGTTGATGATCTGCGCATCCCTAATGTCGATCGTATCAGCGATCAGGCGATACGGATTCAACCACACCACCAGGTTACGCTTTAGCGCATCTGGCGATGTAGCCAGGTGTCCATCAGCGTCACGCGAGACAATGTACAGCTGTGATGATGTAGGATTGACTGGATCGGTGCTGGCCGCGGCGCGAAACACGCGCCCGAACTCCGTTGACATCGAGTAGACGCGCGCAACGAGATCATCGCGTGTCACTATGCGTTCCTGAGCGCTACGTGCAGCTGGGATGACTGTCCTGATATCATCTAGCGATAGTGGATCATCACCGCCACGTGCATCACTATCGTTTGATGTTGCAAGCGTCGCCTTCACGGCAGCGATCAGCGATGGTGACGCAGCGTTTGGAAAACGTAATGTTGCTGACCTTACGCTGCCCAAGCGCTGTGCTGGGATGTTATGCGATAGTCCACCGCCGCTTCGGTACGTTACGATGAGCTGGACGTTTGTTGCCGCGACGCCTAATGTCCTTGTCTGCAGCAACCGTTGCGGTGTGATCGAGATTCTATCGAAAGTTCGTCGACCACGAAATGGAATCGCAAACGTCGTGGGATCCGGTACGGCATCATCCTCTAACGTCGTAGCGCTACCGCCGCCGAAGACGAGGGTTACCTGGCGAAGCTGCTGGTCATAATCGGTCGTGAACCTATACGGTGCAGGAATGGGATCGATGATCAGCTCGACGCCATCATGCTGTGCAGTCGGATTCCGCCGCGCGCGGTACACAGTATCGTGCGTAAGCGCATTGACCTCGTAGTACACGTTACCAAGGCTATCAACGACAGATATCACCTGCGTCACGTCACGTTGTGATAGCGTAATGCGCCTGAACGGTACGAAGCTATTGCCGATCGAGAAAGCCTCTTCGATCGTACGACCTGAGGTGCACGGTCCGACGCTGCTGACGGAAAATGTTCGTGGCGTCCCGTCAGCAGCGCGGTCCATTATCTTCACGCTAGCGACAAGCGCACCCGTGACATCAACGGCCGCCAGGTTGACATCTTCCAGCAGCACAAACTCGATTGTTCCATCTGATACAACAGAACCCGCCTGCACGATCGGTAGCAGCGATACATCAGGCATCCAGGTTCCGTTAGAGCGTATCGCTGGCACCTTGACAAAGAACCGCTGATCCGATACGAACGCAGGCGACGCGCCTGACAGCTTCACACCGGCCGCCCTGGCCAGCCGCTGTATGTTCTTTGCCTCGACGGCCGTCGAGGCATCTAGCTCATTATACTGGTGATCGAGGTAAAACGAGAGCGAATCACCGACCATGGCGCATGTGTCGATCACGAGCCCGCCGAGGCCGGATTCGCTGATATCTTTTATGCGATCGCCGAAGTAGATCCTCGCGTGCTCTGACATCTCAGCACGGTATGCATCGAAGTCTTTCGCGAGGTACCGGCGTGGTACGATTTGCTGTGTGTTCACAGCAGTAGGTATGCGATGCGCACCGTCACGTAGCGCGCACGATGATCTGCAGCTTCTTAGCGATGATGCCTATCATCGGCACGTTGTATGTGATCGAAATTGTGATCGCGCCAGCTTCTACGATTGATGAGTACGAATCGAGGTCAACGTAAGGCATCCACAGCTGCACGGCTCCGCGGATCCGTTCTACGGCCGTTGCGTCAAAGTCATCTATGCTCGTGTATTCTGCTGCCAACGGTGCAAGGTTAGCACCGTAACCCGTGAGCACGAGACGTTCGCCACGGTTCGTGAGCAACAGGTTCCGCAGGTTATCATGGACCATGTCAGCAAGCGAGTATGACATTGCGAATGCGTCGGTGCCAAAACCTGCCAACCGTAGCGGCGTAAGCGGACCAAGCGCAGCGCGGGCCGCTGACAACTGCTCAACCAGCACATCCTCAGCGCTACGACCGACGCTCTTGAACGAATACGTCCTCATCCGTTCTTAACCTTTGATGATGCAAAAGAGCCGGCAGACGCAGCAACCTTACGCAGCTCAGTTGAAAATTGTTTAGCCGTTGGTGTGAACGTCGCAATGTTAGCAAGCTGTTGTTTGGCTGACGATCCAACCGTGCCGACAGCGAGCATCGCCACCAAGTTATCGACAAAGTCTGCTAGCGACGTGCAGAATGTGTCGAATGCTGGCGCTGGGTGCTTATCACCGCCGACCGTGACGCGCTTAGCGTCGATGTTCACCTCGCTGTCAAACTTGATGTTCGCGATCTTACCGTCAGCGTTCAGCTGGTTCGTCACGTGCAGCGTATGATCGTGACCGCAGCTAAGCTTACTGTCACCTGAGCTAGCATCGATCGCTAGCTCGGTTGTCGTTGAGTCCTTCCTGTCGTCTGTTAAGTCGCCTGATTCAAGCGCTTTGCTGCCGATGACGGTGATGCGCATGTCTCGCCGCGCGATGATGCGCACGCAATCACCTTTAGCGATTGCGTACGATGCTGCATCTGCGCTAATGTCGAGCGGCGGAACGCCAAGACCGAGTGCTTCATCCGGAGCGCTTCGCTGTGAGATGTATAGCCGTGCAGCATCATTGATAAAGTCGGGATCACCTTCGCCGGCCGCCGCGCTAGCGTGATCCTTAGCAGCTTCTTGGAACCCAAGCGAATTCTTCGCTAGCTTCACTCCCGTGGAGCCCGTCCTGCCACGGCCGACGCACATGTCTATCGCGGCTGACGCGACGGTATCTTCGTCGCGCCGTTTGAGCACGTCACCGTCAACTTCATATGCAGCGCCAGTACGCTCGGATCCGAGAGATAACAATGCGCCCCGCGCACCCTCAAGCGTAAGATCGTCGATACGACGTTTGAAACGGGGTATTGGCTCTATGACACGCACCGCACCGGCGAGCGAACCGGTGATGATGCTTTCGTATGCATCATCACCGCCCGGAAGTGTCATCGTCTCACCCATCACGGTACCGTCCGAGGATCGTACACCGTTATGAAATTCGTACCGTGGTTGCGCACCGGGCTTCCTGATATCAGGTACGAATGACGGATCATGCTCACGCGGGTGGTGCATGATGTTCGGATCGTCGACATGATCGACCGATGGCAATCGTGACAGCCAGAAGCCGATCGAACCGATATCCTCCGGATCCTCAAAGAATGCTAGGACCTGCTCGCCTGGTCTAGCTGGCATGCGAACGTGGCTTAGCAGCGGAAATAGCAACACAGGTGGTGATGCCGCTGGCGTACCCGAGTTGGCGATCGGAACTGCGATGATTGTATCGCGTGGCGCAGATCGTAGCACCTGCGCTTGTCGGACGCCGAGTTCATGCTCGACGTGAGCATAAAATGCATCCGTTAGCTTCGATGGATCGGTGATCACCTCGATGGCGACCATCCGCACAAGCTGTGAACGTTGCAGCTGAGCGCTACGGTATCGCGAGTTGCTGGCGAGATGGTGCTCGGCCGTACCCTCAGCGATATGCTTATCGATCGCGTTGAAGCCGTCGATCACTTGCGCGCGCCGATCTTGTCGTAGAGATCGTCTTCATCGCTGGCATCGCTTACCGTTGCACGCTGCGCTACCTCAACCAGATCGGCTAGCTTCAGCAGCTGATCGTTTGCCTTGCTCATCCTCTCTATGAACGCAGAGATCGAGCGTGCGTGCACCGATTGCTCTGTGCTCTTTCCGATCGCGATCTGGCTGAGATCAGCGTATTGCTCGATCGCACGCTGCCGGTCAGACATAGCGTTTGCGTAGATCAATAGCCACAGCTTTCGCTTGCGTTCGTCCATTGACGAGATCGACTGTAGCAGGTCAGCAAAATCGCGTTGTGCTAGCGTTAGCTGATGTTCACCATCCATCATTTTCACGTATTTGCTTGTAACGTTCTCGGAGCCTGCCCATCCCGACGGCAAAATCACGACCGTTACCAGACATTACCTTTAGCGCGCCGACAATGTGCATTTTCTTTGCATCAGCAACGATCTCAGGATCATCGCATAATGACACGATAGCGCAAAAGCAACTCTCTTCAGCCGGTGAAAACGTACCGCGCTGCGCTTCAAGCTTCGCTAGCATATCCCGTAGGATGGGCGTATCGGATGTCGTGTCGGGCGATGGTACGATCTTGTCACGTAACGTTTTGGTTGATTCGTTAAACGTGCTAGACGGTCCGCTAGCATCGAGCGATACCATTTTTTTCGCTGACGCGGCGCGCGTTCTCGAGCAGACAGTGAGCCAGTTCTTAGCGACAACGTTAAAGTACGAAAAAGCTGATGAACCGCGTGAGTTGTCGAACTTGCCAAGCGTTTCGTATAGGAACGATATGCAATCGTGCTTAAGCTCCACCTTGCTCTTGAACAGCCCCTCGTACCTATTGATGCGTATAAGGTTGTCAACGAGCGCAGAGAATGCTGGCTCGATGCAAGCGATGTACAGCGCATGTTTCTCAGCGAGGACGGGCGTATCTTGAAACGCAACGATCGCTGCCTGCGTATCAGGTGTAAAGTAATAGCGCTGCTCAGCGCCAGGCTTTTTACGCCTGATCCTGCGTTTCTTCGTCATCATCCGCGTGCACCGTGCTGAGGTTTGCGATCAAATTATCGATCGTAGTGATAGCGTTAGCGACAAATCGCACGAACGAGACGACTGTCGGATCGTTAGAGAGGATGTCACGCTTAGCCAGACGTGACATTGCCGTTAACGTATTGCGCAGCTCAGCTCGGGCCGCATCGCATCGCTCGTATAACGTCCAGTATAACATCCAGAGCCTGGCAGAACCAATGCCAAGAGCGATGTTCACCATGAGCGATAGGATCAACAACGAGGTGATCATCACAGCCACCGTTGCATGGCGCTCGACCATGCAGCCTCAATGGCCTCCTCACAGTGTGTCACGCTTAGCTTCGACGCAAGGTCGGCAGCCCAATCGTGTGGAACGCGATAGCTGTCGCGCATCTTTACGATTTTCTGCCTGTAGCTATCAGCGTCTGGTTCGGCCCAGCGGGCACCATCGACAAAGATCGATCCGTCAATGCGCGATTTTGGCACGGCTGAGAGCGTCTTGCTCACACGCGTCCACTTACCAACGCTCAAGTACTCCACGTGCGCTGACCAGTCAGTCGCGATCACGGGCACGCCGCACGCGGCAGCTTCGAGGGTTGGTAGGCCAAACCCCTCACCCCGCGTTAGCGACACGTAGCACCTGATGCGCGGGTGCTTGTACAGCGCACCCATCTGAGCATCAGTGATATTTCCGTGTAAGATGCGTAGCTTCGGACCTCGGGGACACTGCTCTGACACAAAGCGCTCGAAAGCGCTACGCACGATCGCGGCATCGATCGCTGTGTTGCGACCCGCATTCGTCTTCAGGATGATCGTTGCTGCAGGATCATCGCCCAACGCATCGCGCGTCCACTTCACAGTGTTGAAGATGTTCTTCCTGTCAGCCTCTGGCGATTGGGACGTAAGTTGACCGATAATGACGATGCCAAAATTTTCGCTGAAGTCTATCGGCGAATCAACGGTGGTGCCAATGATCGGAGCAGAAATTGATTCCGGCACCACGGTGATGGCGGCCTGATTAGCGCCGCCGGCAACAAGCCCGAGCTTAGCGTGCTCCGATGGCACGATCACGTGCGCCATGCGTCCGACCGCCGCGCCCCATGCCTGCGATGCACGGTCCGATTCAACACCGGCTGTCACGCCGATCGCAACTGACGATAGCGATGGATCCCACTCGTTTGGCAGCTGCAGCTGGACGCTTAGATCGTAACCCGCTGGTTTGACATCGATCCGATCGTGCAACGATGTCGTAAGTGCATCAGGACCGCTCAGGTACCACGGAGTCGAACCCCATGGTAACGGTTGCACGTGCAGTTCGACGTCAGACCGCCGTAGCAACCAGCGTGCGATCTGGCGAGCGTGCACGCCATAGCCTGATTGCGTGAAGACAGGGGCTCGTAGCAGGACACGCTTCATCCGATCACCATGCTTGAATGCTGAGGTTGCCATGTTTGCACGAGGTTACGTAGCGTTGCATCCCACGTTCCGATCAACCGTTCCATTGAGAACTCTCGTAACGCATACGTCCTAGCGTTCATGCCGACCTGCGTTCGCTTGCCATGTCCCCACGCTGCAACTTCAGCGAGGGCGCTAGCAAAGCGCTCGCTCTTGACAAAATCCTCGTAGATGAACGGGACCATCTGCCCGCCAGTCAACGTCCTCACATCGGGTTCGAGCGCAATGCCGGTCGCTAGCCCAGCAGCGTGATCGTACGTTTGGTGCGTTAGCCCACCTGTCGTCGGTACGATGATCGGCTTACCACAGTACATCGCCTCCAACGTCGGAACGCCAAAGCCTTCGTTCATGCTCGTGTTCACGACAACGTCAGCGGCGGCATACAGCGATCGCATGTGATCGAACCCGACGACCTCAGGCGAGAACTTTACAGTCCGCTCGATGCCAAGCATCTGCGCTGTCGCGAGCAGGTTCGGACCCTCACCATCGCGAGGGTTCGTGTGCATGATGAGCGTAGCGCTCGAGCTGCTTGGGAGCTGCTTGACGAACATCGACCAAGCGACGAGCATATCGTTTGGACGCTTGCGCCGTGCATTACGACCAACCCACAACGCCACGAAGTGTTCATCTGACGTAACGTTCAACAGCTGGTGTCTGACGGTCCGGCGCTTGTAATCGGGTTCGGGAAAATACAGCTCGCTTGGCACGGCGTGCGGGATGAAGTTCACCTTGGTCGGGAACCTGTCATATAGCATGTCGTACGTCGGCTTGTTGATGCAATTGATCAGATCCGTATCGCGGTAGAACGGCTCGTTGAACGACGGATACGGATCGCAATCCCACAGGTGATTATACGCAATCGGACAAACGGTGTGTATCTCGTCTGCCATCTCCCAGACCCAGATGAAGAATCTTGGATCTGTGAATAGAAGCAAAACGTCTGGTCGTTCTGACATCAGCGTCTGTCGTAACAGGTTCGGATCGCCAAAACCATCAACTGGCCTAATGACGAGGTCGTCGTTGGGCCGAAGCACATCGTACTTGTCATGCTTGACAGCACCGCCGAAACACCTGAACGAGTACTTGCCCGTGCGGACAAGCCCGTCGATCAACCAACGTGCTTGCGTACCAACACCCGTTGGTGACATTGGATGATCGCATAGCAACAGGATCTTCGTCTTGTTCATCGCTTGAGCTCGTACACGCTATTTTTACAACCCCACACCTTTAGCAGCTTTCGTTCTGTTGATGCTTCGAGCTCAGAAATACCGTCTTCTGCGCTAGCTATGCAAAACGATCTGTCAAAGCGATGCATCCTATCTGTCCACCAGAAGCGCTCGCCCGTTTCAGCGATCTTTGTGAACCCAGCGCTTTCATATCCGTGCACGGTGCCAAAGCGTTGATCTGCGTAGGTGATTATCCGACCCGAGTTGCTAGCGCAGTATGCAGCAACAAGCCGGCTGATCGCCCCACGAATGCACGTAAACTTTAGCGTAGCAAACCGAGCAAGCTCTGCAGCATCATAGTGCATCGCAGTGCGAAATGATGCTGCAGCGACGATCGTATTGCCGTGCTTTAGGCCAAACGTGCGTCCTGCTCGCACGTCACCATCAACGTGATTTTCGTTGAAGAACGTAGTGCGCTCCTCTGACGAAAGTTCGCGCACGTCAAAATCACGCGCGCTTAGCTTTGTTGTCGCGGCAAGCCTAGCGCTGATCATCGACTCGACGATCGAACGCTTGTCACGCCATTCATCCTCGAAGATGTGCAATAGCCTGACACCGTGGTCAGCCGCCAACGCCGATTTACGCTGGTGATATTGGCGATCAACGATCGCTTCGCTGTGCCAGTACAGACCATTGTGCTCGACGGCGAAGCCGTGCGTTGGAACGTGTAAGTCCAGCTCAACACCAGCTATACGATGCTGTCGTAGCGTATTTTTATCACCGACAAGCCCGGCGATGTAATCGCCAATCTCTCGCTCGGCTTGCGAGCAAAATGAGCGCCCGGATGAACATTCCCAACACGGAACAACACCACGGCACCTAACGATCCCGTATACGCTACGCTGCTGCACGTGACCGCAACTGCAGCAGCGGATCTGTAACCAATGGTCAACGTTGCGGCTGGCAGATGTTGCTAGCCCAGATACGATCGTAAAATTGCTGCCAAGCTGTGCCGCTACACGTTCTTCAACGTGAGCTCGTGTCCATCGTCGTGGCTGCGCGGATCTGGCTCGCTGTGCTGCGCTTAGCGCAGCACGTACCGTTGGTAACGCAGCTGACGCGCTCCAGTGCTTGATACGACCGGTAGCGTATAGGTTCGCTAGCGTTGCGCTCGCTTTGTGACCAGCATGAGCAGATATTAGCTTCGCGCGAGGATGCGTTTTTGTCCAGTGTTGCACCGAACCGTCCGCGAACCCAGCGATAAGTGACGCTGAAACGCTTGCATTAAGGACAGCGGTCCTGTGACCGCGCACGAGCGTAGCATAACCTTCGGTCCAACCGTTCCAAGCCGTGCTTGAACCACAGCCGCAAAGGCACACGGGTGCCACACCGTGCATCGCATCGTATAGCTGCTGTGGTTCCATCCCATGGACACGGGCATGGAAGGTAAGGCCGCGTGGTGCACACGAGCTAAGGTCTTTACCACAGACAGGACAGGCTAGCATTCTATTTGCTACGGACAGTGCGACGTGCCGCTAAACTCGCACCAACGGCATGCTTCACCCTTGTTCTTGATCGCCACACCACGCTTAATTGACGTGACAGCATTATCAACAAGCTTTAGGGCTCGCATCACGGTGACCGGTCCGGTTGATACCTTCACGAGATCGCACCTAGAACCTTGCTTGGCGCTCCGGTTCAGCACGACGAACCCGCACTTTACTTCATCCACGCTAACGTCAAGCTCAAGCTTCTGCGAGAGGTAATTACGATATAGCACAACCTGCGATAGCGTGATCGGATCGGTACGCTTGTCGCGAAACCACCCACGATTGCTCGTCTTCCAATCTAAGATCCACAGCACGTTACGACCGTGCTTATCGGGTGCTGCGATGACACAGTCAACGTAACCCTTGAAGTGCACGCTAGGGTGACCGTCGATGCGCTCATACAGCGCTGCCTCAGCATCGACGAACTGCCATCCTGGAAACGTGGTCTCTAAGAATCCCGGTACCTCAGCGAGGATATCGAGCGCATCGTTGATCGCTACCTCGAGGGGCCACACGGCGAACTGCTGTATCGATTCATTGCCACCCCAACCGGCCGCCAACGTCGTGTGCAAAGCATTTGCATCGTATGCGCCAACTTTCAGTATTTCTTCGCATGCATCGTGAACGGCTGTGCCGAACACGAGGTACGGGCTGGGCCCTTCATCACCGAGCTTATCAATGTGCTTAAGCTTATGCTTCCACGAGCACCGAGCCCACTCTGATATTTCTGAAAATGAAATGTGTGGTTTACCGGTCGGTAGCATCATACGCTCTTCCATTTTACCCCACACTAGTTGAACATTAGTTTGCTAGCCGCGGCGCTATCAAGACGGTCAACATCAGCGACACGGATAAGATTCGGCGGGTGTGCTGTAGAACGCTCGATCAGCACTGGCGGTGACATGGCATCGACATCTAGCACCGCTATTGCCTCTAACGGACACATCCCAACGTTGACAAGCGACCTAAATCCCTGCTGCGCGTCAGAGGATGACGCGGCAACGAAACCGTAACGCTTGCCAAGGCTACGCAGGCCGCACGGTGCCTTGTGACGCGCGTGCTTCATCACGTACGATACGTCACGTTCTGGTGGGACGATTGGTATGCACCCGCCTGCTTCAAGCGCTGCATCAAATGCATTTGCTGAACTAGCTAGCCAGATCGTGTCAGCTCTAGCGTCCTGCCATGACGGCATGTCTGTTACACTATCGATCATAGAGCTTGCAAACGTCACATGGCGGCCACGCGGCGAACCGACCGCAACGATGCCGTCAGCTGTCCATGGTGCTTGGTTAAACACTGTGGCACCTGCCACCTCATGATCAACCGTGTGCGGTCGCACAACGCATGATAGCTCTGACCACGCTAGCGTATTCAGCTCTGAGGTGCGCGCCGCGCAGCGGCGCGCACACTCGCGAGCGTCCGCGAAGATCCACAATAACGATAGCGATCGTAACGACACCACGATTCGCTCGATCGCCTCTGTCACGAGCCACGGTTTAGCGGCGGTGATGCTGCAGATCGTAT
>JACCDN010243512.1_pt1 | contig 24411 bp, 26 predicted proteins | sample 7441691 | NCBI WGS metagenome assembly JACCDN01 (sample SAMN15323439, study PRJNA562643) | freshwater metagenome | isolation source: river surface water | place: USA:Blue River Watershed | collected 2017-08-16 | reverse complement strand
TTACCATGCTCACTACTAAAATGGGCGAACTCAGCTTAAAAGCTAGCAAGAAGCTGTCGCTAACTGCGTAGGTCACAAATTTAGCGATATCGCCTATATCTAGCCATTGTCCGGGCGGGAAACGTTCATAGCTGGCTATTATTGCCTCAAAAAATAGATAGTGAGTATCCGTCACCAAAACGGTAACAACAGCAGCAAGCGTTAAAAAGCTGCTAAAAATTGCGGTTTGGGCATGCTGGGAGGGGTCAAAAAAGCTGGCGGAACCAAGCCCTGATTGCATTGCAATAATTTGTCCGACCACATGGAGACTAGCAAAAATGAACTTGGCACTGAGGCTGATCACCACGCCAATTAGCATTTCTATTACCAGAAACTTGATATTTAGGCTGAAATTTTCCGAATAAGCCGGCAAGTAAGGCGAAATTATTGGGTAGAGAATAAAGTCGGTGGCAAGCGCAATGCCAAGACGCCCGCGCATGAATATATATTTCTCGCTTAGCACTGGCAGCAAGCTAAAGGCTGTGCCAAGACGCGCAAAAATTAACATAAAATGGTAAATAAATTCTATGGTAAGTTCGCGTAGCATTTATATAATGGGCAGATAAGATAAGGCTTTAGTATATTTTAAAATAAAAATTTTTACAGGAAAATAAATAATGGCGGAACCGGCAAGCGTTGGGTTATATTCTACTATATGGTTTATTGGGCAGGGAATAATGGTCACCTTGCAGTATAGTATCAGCGCCGTCTTTTTTGGGCTGATTATTGGCGCGGGTTTAGCAACGCTGAAAATTAGCAAAAATTTTGGCTGCCGCTTATTTGCCGATATCTATACCTCCGTCTTTCGCGGCACTCCCTTGCTAATACAGCTTAGCATCATCTATTTCGCGCTGCCAAGCCTATGCGGGATTAAGCTCAACGCGATGGCAGCGGGGATTATTGCCTTTTCGCTAAATTCCGGCGCCTATGTCTCCGAGATAATCCGCAGCGGCATTCAAGCGGTGGATAAGGGGCAATTTGAGGCAGCTATTGTGCTAGGAATACCGCCATATTTGCGGATGAAAGACATTATCTTGCCGCAAGCAATAAGGAATATATTGCCTGCTTTAATTAACGAGCTGATTAATTTGGTCAAAGAATCAGCGATAATCTCCGTGATTGGCGGGATGGATTTAATGCGGCGCGCACAAATAGCAGCAGCGGAAAGCTATAATTTTTTTTTGCCCATGCTAATTGCAGCAGCTGCCTATTATGTACTGATTCTCGCTATTAGTAGCGCAGGCAAAATACTGGAAAAGAAACTGCGCTTATGATTAGACTCGAAAATATCAATAAATCATATGGCAATAATTTTGCCTTAAAAAATATTAGCTTGGCTTTTAAAGGTAAGGAAACAGTAGCTGTTATTGGTCCTTCTGGCAGCGGTAAGTCGACTTTGTTGCGGCTAATTAACAGGCTAGATACACCAAGCTCAGGCAAGATAATTATTAATAATGAAGAGCTAACGACTAAAAATAGCAAGTGGCTGTGCTTGAAAATTGGCATGGTGTTTCAGAATTTTAATCTCTTTCCGCATTTAAATGTACTTGATAATTTAATATATAGCCCCGTCAAGGTTCTTGGACATTCCAAGTTAGCTTGCGCGGAGAAAGCGCAATTATTGCTTACCAAATTTAATTTAAAAGATAAATTACCAGCCAAGCCCTGCAACCTCTCTGGCGGACAAAAGCAGCGGGTAGCGATTGCCAGGGCTCTAATGATGGATCCGGAGATAATATTGTTAGATGAGCCAACTTCGGCGTTAGATCCAGAGGTAATAAAGGATGTTATTGAGGCAATCTTACTGCTAAAAGAGCAAATGACGTTAATCATCGTAACCCACCACTTGAAATTTGCTAAGGCGATAGCAGATCGGATTGTGTTTCTTGACCATGGACAAATGCTTGCAGATCAGCCAGCAGCAGAATTCTTTCATAAGCCATCATCACACCGCGCTCGGTTGTTTCTAGAAAATATTGGCGATTTAATGTGAGGCGCAGCAAAAGCCAAAAAATTGGGAGTTAAATAATATTAAGGCTTCCTCAATGGTTTTAGGCAAAGGGGATAGATTATACTGCGGATCGAAAGCATTGCCGTATATTTTGGGATAGTTTTTTATAGATTGTGGTTGTTTAAGTCCGCGCCTAACTGATTCTAAAATAGTGAGCATTATTAGATAAGGATCACAACTTGCCCCAGAAAGCCTATGTTCTAGCCTCTTTGGCAATGAGTCGGGCATACGGATCGCAACAGTGCGGTTATTGGTGCCATATGCTATATGAGTTGGAGCCATAAAATTATGATCTAGTCTTAAATAATCCTCCGCCGCAGGCAAAAAAACGGTTAAAGTATCTAACATAAAATGACATAGGCTTTTAGCCGCTATATCATATAGTACATCCTCCATATCGCTATTTAGCTGGTTGCTAGGATGATAGAGAAAATTAAGATGAAAATGCAGACTGCTGCCATAATCATTGGCTTTGGGTTTAGGGCGGAAATCCGCACTGCCACCAAGAAGTCTCGCTGATTTTATTATTTGATTCCTAGTAAAAGTAATCAGATCAGCGTATGCGGTTAGAGCGCTAGAGGGCGGCAGCGCGACTTCAAACTGCCCTTCTCCCTTCTCGGCTGTTAGCTCTATGCCAACCAACTGAGCAAGCTGCGATGGCTGCAAATTTGCGCTTAAATAAAATTCCATCTCCACGCCAAAGCAGGGAATAAGAGTTGTTTCTGCTATAAATTTTTTGGTTAATTGCTCTAATTGATTGTTTTCTTTAGCATCTTTTGTTAGCATAGGTAAAAAGTTGCAGCCGCGCATAAGCATAAGGTGAGAGATTGTTAAAAGACAAAGTTATTTATAAAATTTTTGATAAAACTTACCTGCATTCTAGTCATATCTATGCTAAACATAAATACCAGAATGATAAAGAAAAAATAGTAGAAATAACCAAAAATCAACAAATAATCGCTCAATTTCTCGGTGCTAAAAACATTTTGTTCCTTAAACAAGTCCACGACAATCACGCATTAGACGCTGATATAGTAAACAACTTCGCCCATGAGCCAGAAGGCGATGCTGCCGTTACCACTATGAAGTTGCGCGCTCTTGCCATCCAAACTGCCGATTGCGTGCCTCTCTTACTGGCAAGCCTTGACTGCAAGGTAATTGGCGCCGCTCACTGCGGCTGGCGTAGCACTAAGTTGGATATTATCAAAAAAACCGTAGAACTAATGCGAACTAAAGGGGCGGAGAAAATTACCGCTCTAATTGGTCCCGCCATTCGGCAATCCTCTTACGAAGTTAGCGAAGAATATTATCAGAGCTTTATTAAAGATAAGCAAAGTTACCAGCAGCTATTTCTCCCCTCCCCTCGCCTCAATCATTATATGTTTGATTTACCAGGGTTTGTTAAGGAGAAATTGCGACAATCAGAAATAACAGCGATAGAGGACATTGCCGAGGATACTTATATCCAAGCTGAGAAGTATCCTAGCTATAGACGATTTTACCATCTAGGCAAAGATCTAAAAAATCGCGAAAGCATATTATCAGTCATTATGATTAAATAGCCATTAATCTAATGCTATAATATCTCGCATGGCATACAGCCCTTTATCTTTATTAGCAATCCAGCGCGCTGCCTTTATAGCGCCGGCAGCAAACATGCGGCGACTTAATGCCTGGTGTTTTATAGCAATTACCTCCTCCTCTCCCATGAACAACGCTTCATGCTCGCCGGCAATGCTGCCTCCCCTAATAGAGCTAACGCCGATTTTATTGCGAGGTCTTTGCCCTTGCCTGCTAGAGCCGCTAAATTCCTTCTCATCAAATTCTATGCCGCGCGCTTGGTGCAAAGCCTTGCCTAAAGCTAGCGCGGTGCCAGAGGGCGCATCTTTCTTGAAGCGATGGTGGGTTTCTATAATTTCAATATCGTAGCTATCGTCTAGCGTGGCTGCTATTTTAGCGACAATCGCAATCATTAAGTTGGCACCAATGCTCATATTAGGAGAGTAGAGAATGGCGATTTTGCTTGCCGCTTGCTCAATCTGCTGAAAATGTTCGTCAGTTAAGCCGGTAGTGCCAATTACGAGTTTATTGCCGCAGGATTGCGCTTGCTTCAATAACATAGGCAAAATATGGGGAGTAGAAAAATCAATAATGACCGGCGAATCTTGGCAAAATTGCCGCAACTCTTGGAGAGTATTTTTGCTGTAAAATTTTGCGGTAATTCTACAGTTCTCAACACTCTCATTTAGGTAGCTAATGATCGCCTGTCCCATTTTGCCGGTAGAACCGCAAAGCCCAATTTTTATTATAGTCACTTCTACTTAGCCTCTAACCATTTCCTTTTTAGAGCATCTAAAGCGCCATTTTGCTCCAGAACCTTGATAGCATTATCAATCTCACTTTTTAAAGGGGAACCGCGCTTCATTGCAATGGCAAATTCCGAATGATACTTACTCAAAGGGAAACTAGCAAATTTAGAATTAGCCGCAATGAATTTTTGGCATTGCGCCTCTTCTAAAATTATAGCATCAATGCGCTTTGCTTCTAGCTCCTTAATTAGCATCAAATTACTAGCCAGCGAAGTGACCTTAATACCTGCAGTTATGGCTAAATCATGCGCTATTATCCCCCAAATAGTGCCCAGCTGCGCTCCAACTTCCCGGTCTTTTAATTCTTCAACCTCTTTAAACCCATCTTTAGCTCGATATAACACCGCTACGGTTGAGGACATATAAGGGGTAGAAAAATCCACCCGTCTTCTCCGCTCCCCGGTGATTGAGAGCCCAGCAATTATGGCATCAACATTGTCAGTTGTTAAAGCAGCAAGCAAGCCACTAAAATCTAAGTTTTTAATTACCAATTTTTTATCAAGATGTTTGGCTATTAGCTCCATAAGCTCTATATCTAGACCTACGATTTTCCCTTCGCGCATAAATTCATATGGTGGGTTATCAGCCGAAGTACCAATAATTAGTTGATTGTCTTCTTTGCTGCAGCCAATCAAAAACAGGAAAGGTAACAGTAAAAGAGAGAAAAATTGCTTTATTTTCATAAATGCTTAATAAATAAGTTTAAAATAGAGAGAATAACAATAATATATATTAGCGCCAATTGCCAATCACACTGATAATTTACTTATTATTTGCTGATGAATTTGTTCTTTAGTGAGATTTTTTGCTTCAATAGTCACTATTCTATCCTTAAACATTTCCGCCAGAGTTTTATATCTATAATAAATCTGCTGGTGAAATTCTAGCCCTTGCAGATCAAATTTATTATTTTCCTTGCGCTCCTGAATTCGCTGGAAAGCCATATGAGGAGGCAAGTCAATAAAAAATGTAATGTCTGGCATTATATTGCCTATATGCTGCTGGTGCATTTCATAAACATTTTTTGCGTCAATCGGCAAATATGGGTTTTGATACACAGCAGTAGAATCCACAAACCTATCACAAACCACCCATATTCCTGCGTTCAGAGCAGGAATTATTTTTTGGTGCAAATGCTCATAGCGTGCCGCCATAACAAGCAGCAAATCTGAGGTTGGAAGCAAATTAGAAGACAATAAAACTTCTCTGATTTTTTCTGCATCCTTTGTTCCTCCAACTTCCCTTGTATGAATTGCATCAATATTCAAAGATCTTAAATATTCATAGAGCATCTGGCTTTGGGTAGATTTGCCGCAGCCATCACCACCCTCAAAACTAATAAATAATGGTTTCTTACCGCTCGTCATAACCACCTCCTTAAAAATTACCATTCATTTCATGAAGTCTGGAGACAGTGCGCTGAAATTCCTGCCCCCTTCTATGCCCTTTATATATCTCGGCTGGGCTAGCTTCCAGACTCATAAATAATAAAACTTTATAGAAATAAGCATTATCGACAAAATTAATGAAACGAATAGCTAAATCAGTGTTATCCGCCGGAATTATAGGAACATTTTTTACTATTATAGTCTTAAAATGCTGACAAATAGTGACATAATCACTATAGCCCCGATCGCGCCCGCATAATTCCTCAAAATCAGTAACTAAGACAGTCTGATAAACGCTAGAAAACTCAATCCTTCGCCCAAACACTTTTATAGAAAAAGGCGAGAGCATATTATTAGTCAACGTAGAAATTATATTCTCAATCTTACTGACGCTTTCCTCAACCAACGGATAAAACAGAGTGTCATTAGTCGATAGTATCTTAACTAACCGATAATCCTGCTCCGTTGCCAAAGATAAGACCTGAAAGCTTTCCTTAACTAGTTTAATAAAAGGCAATACTGCTTCTCTTTGTATGCCATCTTTATAGATATTTTCCGGCTCAACATTGCTAGTAATAAAAACAAAGCTCCCATTAATGAGCTCCTCAAACAACTTGCTTATTATCATAGCATCAGTTATATCCTTAATTTCCAATTCATCAATACATATTATCTGCGCTTTATTAACATAGGCACGAGCAAGTTTAGATAAAACCCGCCCGGTAGAAGTTGCTTGCAACTGATGAATATTTTTGTGGATATCTAGCATGAAACTTTGATAATGAACCAATTGCTTGCTAGAGATAGGCAAGGCGTTATAAAAGGCTCGCATCAGCATAGTTTTGCCGCTACCAACTCCGCCATACAAATATATTCCTTTCTTAGTTGGATTATTGTTAAAGAACTTAAATAGTTTTTTTTCGATAAGCTGATCAATAGTATATTCTAAAATTTCAGCTAATTCTAATTGCTTAGGATTTAGTTTAATATCTGCTGGTAAGAAGTTAGTAATTTTCATTAATTATAGCTAGTCTTTAAATCCGGCGCTTTTTAATAATAACTTAATCATCTGCGTTTGCGTGCAGCTCTGTTCACTATAAATTACATCTACAAAATATTGTTTAGCAATATTTGCTACTTTTAAACTAATAGCAATGATCTTGGCTTTTTTTAACTTCGCCAGCAATTTATATTTAATTAATAACTCAATTAAAGTTTGAGTATTATTAATTGAGTAAAGCAATATATGATCAAGCCCTTGATTTATCGCTATAACATCTTCGCTGGTAAGGCTGTGCCGATAAAAAACTTCATATATTATTTGTCTTTTTATTGGCATGGGCATGGGTAATGTGATTTCGTTTGATGACAAGTAAACTGACTGACTATATATTTCGGCAGGCAAATTCCTTACAAGCTCTTCTACATTGCTAGCTACATATTTTACCATAAAACCAGCTTCCGCTAAGATCGCTGCTGCCTTCTTGCCTACAGTCCAAATATTTTTAACCTTATCAGCGTCTTTATAAGTCTTAGCAGCAATAAGTTTTGCTGCATATTTGCTGGTAACTATAAAATGCGAGTAATTATTTAATATGCTGTTATCTAACGGCAAATCTTTATACTCAATCAATGGACAGTGAACCAAATTAAAAGAATATTTGTTGAGCTGGGCAGCTAGCAAACGATTTTCGTCAGCGCTTCTGGTCAATAATACGCTTTTCATTGATTTTCTTAACTTACATACGGATTATCGCTTTTGGCAAAAAGCATTCTAATAGGTACGCCTGGTAGGTTAAAATTTTGGCGTAAATTATTGATTAAATATCTTCTATAGCTATCTGTTATTTTTTCCGGCTTATTGGCAAACAACTTAAAAGTAGGTGGTCTGGCTTTAGTTTGAGTAATATATTTTATTCTTACTCTTCTGCCATTTTTTTGCAACGGCAAAGGATGCTCTTCTACCACAAAACTTAACCATTCATTTAATTTACTGGTACGGATTTTTTTATTCCATAGCGCATAAATTGCAATTGCTTCATCCATTACCTCATAAATACGTTCATTATTTAAGGCAGAGATGAATATGACTGGCACTCCTTTCACTTGCGATAAGTTAGTCTCCACCATATTGGCAAATGATTTTTTAAATTCTTGCCGTTGTTTTTCGGCAATTAAATCCCATTTATTTACTGCAATAATTAGATTCCTGCCTTCTTCTATGACATAGCTAGCAATATTTAAATCTTGTTGATCAAGTGGTGTCAGTGCGCTTACCATTAAAACCACCACATTAGCAAAGTTAATGCTATGAATAGTGTCACTAGTAGATAATTTTTCTAATTGCCCGGTAACTAGTGAACGACGACGCAACCCCGCTGTATCGATTATTTTGATTAGTTGCTCTTTATATTGCCAGTCAATCTCTATTGATTCTCGGGTAATTCCTGCTTCTGCCCCAGTTAGCACTCTTTCCGCTCCAATTATTGAATTAATAAAAGTTGATTTGCCGCTATTTGGTCGACCTACTATCGCTATTTGGAGGTAATTGTCTTTAATTGGATCAGATGGAGTGGGTGCTAGGCGAACGTCATCATGACTATGTAGTAACTCCTCTATTGCTTCATACAGATCTGCCATACCAAGAGAGTGCTCAGCTGAGACTGCAACCATTTGCCCCATGCCCAGACTATAATAGTCTTTATTAAAATCAAATTTCCTTTCGCACTTATTAACTATTAACAGTTGAGGCTTATTATATTTCCTAATCATGCCAGCAAAATACTTATCAGCAGGAGTTACCCCTTCTTTGCCATCTACCATTAAACAAATTAAATCCGCATCAAGCATTGCCTCAATTGTTTGTTGCGTCATTCTATATTCTAGCTTACCTGGCTGAGCTTCTTCTAAACCGGGAGTATCAACCACCGTAAATTCTAAAGAACCAATCGTGGCTTTGGAATAGTTGCGGTCGCGCGTCACCCCTGGCTGATTATGAACAATAGCTTTTTTTTTAATGCTTAATCGGTTAAAAAGTGTTGACTTTCCAACATTTGGGCGTCCTACTAAGACTATAACCTTTGACTTCATAAAATTTTTATAATTAAATTTTCTAGGAATGAATTATGATAAACTGCTCTTTTCCTGCTATTCCCAATTACTTATATTATATGCTTGAAGCTTACAGAATGCAAATAGCGCCATGGCGATTAGCGATAAAAGGTTCTCAGCAGTGGTGGGAGAGCAGTTACAACCCGATATATGACACTAAATATGCAACAATTATTCGGGCAGCTGCAGAAATGGCAGAGCGTCTTACTAGAAAATATCCTAAACTGGATTTTGCCATTAATAACACAGCGGTAGAGGGTAAAACATATGAGGTTACTCAACAATTAATAGCTAACAAGCCATTTTGTCGGTTGTTAAATTTCAAAAAATCCGGCATAACTACTCATTTGCCTAAATTATTGATAGTAGCGCCGATGGCTGGTCATAACTCTACCTTATTAAAAGGTACGGTACAAGATACGCTGCCTTTTTTTGATGTATATATTACCGATTGGGTAAATGCTAATCAAGTGCCAGTAGCAGCAGGCAGGTTTGATATGGACGATTTTATTGATTACATCATTGAATTTATGCAGCTACTAGCGCCTGATTTACATGTGATGGCAGTGTGTCAGCCAACAGTGCCGGTAATAGCTGCTACCAGCATCATGTCAGCAAACAAAGACCCCCTCGCGCCTAAATCTTTAATCTTAATTGGTGGACCCGTAGATGCCAGCAGAAATCCAACCAGCGTCAATATGTTTGCTGCTAATAAGGATATTGAATGGTTTGAAAAAATGCTTATTACTACCGTGCCACCTAATTATCCTGGCTATATGCGCAGCGTCTACCCAGGCTTTATGCAACTGGCAGGGTTTATGAGCCTGGATATTCAGCGTCACTGGCAATCGCACTTAGAAATATTTAAAGATTTGCTTAATGAAGATAATGACAAAGCTCACAGACAGAAAAGTTTTTACGACGAATATCTCTCGGTTATGGACTTATCAGCAGAGTTTTACTTGCAAACTATTAAGGAAGTTTTTCAAAAATTCTCACTAGCTAAAGGTACTCTAGTATCAAGGAATCGTAAGATTGAGCCGCCTGCTATTAGCAAATGTGCTTTACTAGGGATTGAAGGAGAAAATGACAATATTGCCGGCGTAGGACAAACTGCTGCCGCGCTGGAGCTGTGCAAAAATATCCCCGATTCCTTAAAAAGATATCACTTACAAAAAGACGTAGGTCATTATGGTGTCTTTAGTGGTAGTAAATTTAGGCAATTCGTAGTACCAGTAATTAGGGATTTTGTATATAATTCTAGTAAGTAAGGAATTGGTAGGGGGAGGCATGCGTTAAGATTAAGCAAACTACATCTTTAATTGCACCTAACATTCTTTATTATAATTTACACTTTTCATTTACTAGAAGTATATATATGCTTATTACACATAGCGTCTCTTTTATTTAACTACAATAGCAGAGCAGCGCCATGCTGCTAATTGCGAGATTGTTTTTGCCGAGGTGAGACATAATAAGCATACATGAAAAAACTACACTACAATTCTATTTGCCCTTTTTCGCGTCAAGCTCGGGTCTATATAAAAGAGTTAGAAGTAGAATTTTTGCTAATCAAAGAAGATTACTGGCAAAGACAGCAAGATTTCTTAATAATTAATCCCGCCGGAACTTTACCGGTTCTAGAAGAGCCATTCGGGTTAACAGTTGTAGAGATTTATCCTATAATAGAATATTTACATGAAAAATATCCGAATTTTTTCTTTATGGGGGAGGAAATTAACACCCGATGCGAGGTAAGGCGGTTAGTCTTATGGTTTAACGACAAGTTTTACCGCGAAGTAACTAAGCTCCTTATCGATGAAAAAGTCATACGTCTACTAGCTAATATTGGAAGCCCGAGAACGGAATTTTTAAGAGCAGCTAGGATTAATCTCAATTATCACTTAAATTACTTAAATTCTATCTTAAGTATTCGCAGTTTTTTAGTGGCTGATACGCTGAGTTGCAGCGATATTGCAGCCGCTTGTCATTTGTCTATTGTAGATTATTTCGGGGAAATTAATTGGAATAACTGGTTAGATATTAAGAATTGGTATTCTATTATAAAATCCCGTCCCTCTTTCCGTCCGCTATTGCAAGAAAGAATAGCCGGCTTTGTCCCTCCTCCGCATTACGAAAACCTAGATTTTTAACAATCTTTTTTGACTACATATCGCTATTTTCCCCTCCCTCAAGAAAATTCATTGATTTTGTTTGGCTTGGGGGTGGGCATTGTCATAAACTTTTTCTAAATGCTGCTTATTTACTTTAGTATATATCTGAGTAGTAGATAGGCTGTTATGCCCTAATAATTCTTGAATAGATCGTAAGTCAGCGCCATTTTCTAGCAAGTGAGTAGCAAAACTATGGCGTAACCCATGTGAACTTAAATGTTCAGGCAGTCCGTAGTGGCGACGCAATCTAATTAATTGGCGATTAAAAACTGCTGGTTGAAGGGTTTTGCCGCATTTTCCTTTAAATATTGGTTCGTCTTGTTCTAAATTATAAGGCAATGCCTCTAAATATTTCTGAATAAGCACGCGGGCAGCAGATAGCCAAGGTATGATCCTTTCCTTTTTTCCTTTGCCAACTATTTTAATAAACTCAGAATTAGCAAAATGGGTTTTTGTTACTGCTAACGCTTCCGATATTCTAAGACCTGCGGAATAAATAAGCACTAACAATGCTTTGTCTCTAAGCTCAATCCACTGCTCTTTTTGTCTATTTACATCCTGAACCCCAGTTAACGCAACCTTAATTTCTAAGCAAGTTAAAGCTTTGGGCAAAACCTTAGGTTTTTTTGGACTTCTAATTGAATTAATAATATGGGAATTAATCCCATTATTAGTTATTTCTAAAAATTTATAAAAATTCTTAACTGCAGATAACGCACGCGCAGTAGAAGAAAAACTGTATTTATTTTTTTTATAGCGACTTGCCAACCAACTTCTCATAAGCCTTAGGTCAACTTGTCTCAGCTCATCAATATCTATAGGTTGAGAGTTATAAATAGTTAGGAAATTTAAGAAATTTTCTAGATCATGAATATAAGAAATTACCGTATTAGAAGAAAAATTCCGCTGCAGCTTAAGATACTCCCGCCATTGTTCGCTTAACTCTTTTATTTTGACAGTATATTTAATCTCCATTTCCAGTTATTATCCTTCTACTATTAAAAATTTTTCTCTTAAATATAAAATTTATTTCTTGTTACCAGGCTGTTGCTCTATATTCTAATAAATAAAAAGGGTGGTGACAAAGTTTTATTTATAAAAGCTCTCGAAGCAGAAGTAGAAAAGAGTGATACAGCACCAATTTTTAAGTAAAACGAGTATTATATATTAGAATTAATATGGACAAGCCAATAAATATTGTTATTAATCATAAGACAAAAAAAGCATCAAACTCAAAAAATGATAATGAGATAGGCGGGTTTAAAGGGCAAGAACCAACCACTTACGGAGACTGGCAACATAAGGGCAGAGTTACCGATTTTTAAATTGCTAAATTCAAGATATTGCTATGAATTACTACCTGCTTCTAGCTTATATATTTACTTTTCTCAGCCTTGCTATTTTTGCAATTACAAGCAGCATCAATTTTTTTAAAACTAAACATGCAAAAAGGCGTCCGCAATAGGTTATTACTGATAGCTAGCTGTTTATTTTCTATAGCGCTAGGCATATGTTTAATCCTACATAACCTCAAACAAAATATAATTTTTTTTTACCCTCCTTCTAAAATTCACGAGATTAAAGACACTAATAAAAATGATATTAGAGTAGGAGGAATAATCAAGCCAGATTCAATTGTTAAAGTTAATGTCACGCAAATTAAGTTTGTTGTTACTGATAACCAACATGAGTTGGAAGTACATTATCAAGGGATGCTTCCTGCTTTATTTAGAGAAAATCAAGGAGTAGTGGCAAGAGGAAAATTAGATAAAAATATCTTTATTGCTTCTGAACTGCTTACTAAACATGATGAGAATTACATGCCGCCTGAAGTTGCAAAAAGCTTAAAAGCTAATTAAAGGTTATTTTATTTTTCCTTAATTTCTCTTATTTTAAAAAAACTATAAGACAAGGTTATTACCTTTATATCCTCCATCTCCGGATCATTTTCAAAAGCTGGATCAATACAAAACGCCACTGGCATCTGCATCTTTTCTTTAGCTTTCAAAAGTTGCTCTTCAAAGCAAAAACAGTGGATTTTAATAAAATATGGCGCAGCTTTAGCAGGGGTTATGTTATAAGTTGCAGTGCCTACTATGTCATTAGAGCTTAAATTTTCCGCCTCGTAAAAGATTAGCACATTCTGCCCTGGGGTAACCTCTACCTTAGATTGTTTGGGCACAAATCTCCAAGCTAGCTTTGGCTCAACATTTGCGTCAAATTCTATCATTAATTGCCTAACGCCAATTTTCTGACGCTGCAAGAACCCTTGCTTAGGTGTACCGCCAAAGCCCGTTACTTTACAAAATAAGCTATATAATGGCACTGCTGCAAAGCTAAAAAAAATCATACTAATGCTCAAAGATGCCAAGGCAAGAGCTAATTTTTTATTATTTGAGTGCTGCTGCATATCTGCTAGACGTAATATTCTTTAATCAGAGCACTTATCGGGTTTGCAGCATCCTCTTAAAGTTTTTCCTTAATCCTTCGCTATAGTTTAAAATTTAACAGGTATTTCCAGATAACTAAGAAAATCTCTAAGTTCTTGCCTAGCTGCAACATGCGAAATGCTAAACGCACGGTCATAGTTAGCGGTTTTTAAGTCAAGCAAGGTTAGCCCTTGCAAAAACAGCTCACGGAAAATTACCCTCTCACTAAAGCCAGGAGCAATTTTAAAGCTTACTCTTTTGGCGAGCTGAGTTAAAACCTGCTCTACTTTTCTTTTATTTACTGCATCAAGGTTACTTAGCCTATTGCGCACCACTATCCAATTTATTGATTTTTGGTCGCGTTTGGCTTTTTGCATTTTTTGCTCCCAAACCATTTGACTGTAAATAGAGGGGCTAATTATCGTTAAATCATCAGGCCTTATTTCCGCCATAACGTTAAGGTCAACAAAACTATCATTCAAGGGAGTGATAATCGTATCTGCATACGAATGAGCTAGCTTAGAAAGATAAGAATTATGACCTGGCGTATCTATAATTACATACTCTACTTGGGTCTTCAACTCACCCAGTATCTCTTCAAATCTAGCTTTATAGTCGTTTTCCTGCTCGCGCACCTCTGTTTTTTCACTTTCTGCTAAATGAAAATGTCGCGGCATTGACACTAGCTTATCGGGATTTTTCTTATTGTAAGCATGACGATTATTAATATAGCTAGTTAAAGAATGCTGGCGCGAGTCAGTATCAATACTAGCCACTTTATAACCTTGCGCTAATAAGCTGCTAATGAGGTGCATAGAGCAAGTGGTTTTGCCTGCTCCGCCCTTTTCATTGCCAAAGACAAATACGTAAGCCAGATCTTTATCCTTCATAATTATCACAGATAAATTGCACCAGTAATCTTACTCCATAACCTGTTGCTCCTTTTGGGCAGGTTGCTTTGCCTTTTTTCTCCCATGCCATGCCGGCAATATCAAGATGAGCCCAAGGCATCCCTTCTTTTATAAAGCGCTGGATAAAGTGAGCTGCTGTTGAACTACCAGCTGCCCCTCTGGCATTACCAATATTAGCAATATCTGCTACATCTGACTTAATCATCTCATCAAAGTCTTTATGTAGCGGCATTCGCCATAATTTCTCATTAACCTTATTACTAGCAGCAAGCAGCTTTTCTGCCAGTTCGTCATTATTGGCAAAAAGACCTGCATAGCTATTGCCTAGCGAAACAACTATAGCACCAGTAAGCGTTGCAAGATTTACCACGCATTTTAACTTAAATTTATCTTGCACGTACCAGATAGCATCTGCCAGTACCAGCCTTCCTTCAGCATCCGTATCAAGCACTTCCACTGTTTGCCCCGACATAGTAGTAACTATATCACCGGGTCTTTGCGCGTTGCCTCCCGGCATATTCTCAACAAGCCCAATCACGCCAACTACATTAACTTTTGCTTTTTGCAAGGCCATTGCCTGCATGCAACCCACTACAGCTGCAGAGCCAGCCATATCATACTTCATATCAGCCAAATTTAATGAAGGCTTTAGGGAAATGCCGCCCGTGTCAAACGTTACTCCTTTGCCAACAAGGGCTATAAAATCTTCGTCTTTACCTGCCCCTTGATATTTCATTATTACCATCTTCGACTCATTTTTAGAGCCTTGCCCTACGCCAAGCAAAGCGCCCATTCCTAGCATCTTCATTTCTCGTTCGCCTAGTACCTCTACCTCAAGCGGCAAATCTTCAAACTTTTTAATTATTTTCTCAGCATAGGTATGAGGATATAATATATTTGGCGGCTCTGAAACATAATCACGAGCAAGCCATACTCCTTGAATAACTGCTTGCTTAGCAACAAAGGATTGCTGCGTTGCTGGCACATCATCTGTTAGTATTTCTATGCTCTTAACCAGAAATTTTTCTTCTTCCTTTTGTTTAGTCTGGTATTTATCAAACTTGTAGGAAGCAAGCAAAGCTCCACTAGCCACTAAACAGGCAGCAACCGCAGGCAAACGATTGCCAAGTTTGCTCTCTAAATTTACTGCTATATTACCTACTCTAGCTGCATGAGCAGCAGCCACAATTCTTCCTCCCAACTCTTCAATACAAGTATCAGCCAACTTGCTTTCTTCTCCCGTACCTACTAATAGTAACTGCCTAATTTCTCCTCTTTTATTAGTAGTGGTTAGCAGCTTAAGCTGACCAAACTTACCCGCAAATATTTGCTTATCCTGCAGGGTTTTAGAAATTATTCCCTGATATTCCTGATCAAGCAGCATTAAAAAACTACTCATCTTTAAGCCTTCATTTAGCAACAAGGCAATAGCCGCTGCTTTTTCAGGCGCTTTATCTATAAAAATTACATCTAGCATGGCTAATCCGCTTAAGTTTTAATTTTCTGATTTTATTGTCAGTGAAGTTACTTTGCAATAATTTAATACTTGCGCTGCCAAAAAACTATGAATTTAGCAAAGCAAGCTAGCTTTAGAACAACTTAGACATAGCGCTGCGCATAAAATTTTTTTTATCCATCTTACTTGCCCTTTTTATTAAATCTTGCAATTGCTGGAACTGCTTGATTACAGTATTAACTTGCTGCACCGAAGTACCTGAGCCAATTGCAATGCGTCTTCGCCGGGAGGCATTTAATACGTCAGGATTTCTTTTTTCGCGTTTAGTCATGGATAGAATTATAGCTTCTTGGTGAACTAGCAATTTTTCATTTAATTTTGACGCATTAACTTGTTCCATTAGTCTACCAGCCCCAGGTAGCATTCCGACTATCCCTTTTATTCCTCCGAGTTTTCTAATGCTTCTTAGTTGCAATAAATAATCGTCTAAATCAAACTTGCCTTTTTGCATTTTAGCTGCGGCTTTTTGCGCCTCTGCCCTATCTATCATGCTAGCCGCAGTCTCAACAAAGGATACAATATCGCCCATGTCAAGTATTCTTGAAGCCAGGCGCACCGGGTCAAACTCTTCTAAGGAGGATAACTTCTCCCCACTACTTAGGAATTTTATAGGTTTGCCCGTAATATATTTGACGCTAAGAGCGGCGCCTCCCCTACTATCTCCATCAACACGGGATAAAACGGTGCCAGTAATATTGAGTTTTTCGTCAAAATTCTTAGCAAGATTTACAGCATCTTGTCCAGTCATTGCATCAACTACTAATAGTGTTTCAGCAGGGTTAATCAGTTTTTTTAAACTTACCGCTTCATCAATCATATTATCGTCAATATGCAGTCTGCCTGCAGTATCGTATATAACTACATCATACGCTAATAATTTTGCCTCTCTTATGGCAGATTGAGCAATATCCATTACATCATCAGAAGAGCTGACGAAGCAATCCACGGCAATAGAACCAGCTAGCTTTGCTAGTTGTTCCCTCGCCGCCGGTCGATAAACATCTAGAGACACTAACAACACCTTCTTATTGCTATTCTTTAGCTTTAGCGCTAGCTTACCGGTGGCAGTGGTCTTGCCGCTACCTTGAAGCCCTACCATTAGTATATTAACCGGAGGTTGAGAGCGCAACTGCAACTGTAACTCTTCCTTGCTTGCATAAAGAATGCTAACTAGTTCATCATGCAGGATTTTAACCACCATTTGAGCGGGCTGCACCGACTTGACAATTTCCTGCCCAATCGCTTTTTCTCTGACCTTAGCAATAAAATCTTTAACTACCGGCAGTGCAACATCAGCTTCTAGCAAAGCAACGCGAATATCACGCATGGCACTGTCAATATGCTCAGCGGTTAGTAGCCCCCTGCCTTTGAGCTTATCAAAAACCTTAGTAAGATTTTGAGTAAGTAGTTGAAACATAAGTTAAAATTGATTAATTTAATACATGTTTAAGTACTATACTAAAAGTATAGAGAAAATGTAGGGAAATATTTAAATAATGAAGTTATCATTGAATTTCTTATACAACTAAATTAAAAATTAATGTACTCATATTATTATTAGAGTTTTTAGTCTCATTAAAAATGAAAAAATGAGACAAGATAACTTATAAACTCAGCCATTTCAACGGATGTAGAAAGTTATGATCAAAGTTGACAACACTAAGAATATCTCAGGTACTAAGCCTAAAAATTTATCTAAAGAGGAAACAAACAGAACGAAATTTAAAGGAATTGAGAAGCAAGAAAGCAAAAAAATAAGCTCTACCTCTTCTTCTACCTCAATTAACCCATTATTACTACTGCAAGAAGCAGATAATGAATATCAAAAAGAACAAAAAAAGCTAAAACGGCAAGGAAACAATATCTTGCATTATCTAAATAAAATGCGCTTATCTCTACTTACTGGTAGCTTATCAGAAAACCAATTACTGCAATTAAAAGAAGAACTCTCTCAAGGAGATTACCAATTCAGCACACCCGTTCTACAAGAAGTAATAAATGATATTGTGCTACGCGCAGAAGTGGAAATCGCTAAAATTGAAACTAATAGGCAGGAATAGTTTTTACTTACCTACTTGCCAATACAAAATTTGCTAAATATTTCCCCAATAATTTCCTCTACTTCAATTAAGCCTGTAATATGAGCTAAAGCTCTTATAGTCATTCTAACATCCTCAGCAGCAAGCACTAAGTCCTGCTCAATATTAAAATTAGCTAAATATAGCACAGCTTGCTCAAGATAACGGCGATGGCGCAGTTGGGTGATTGCAGGACTTTCATCTAACTTAGCAATATTTGCAGCAACGGTTTCAATTTCTCTTAACAGTTCCTTGAGCCCCCAGCACTCCTTTAAGGAAACTAATAAAGGCTTCCTATTTTTCAATTCTTGAATAGCGGTGCCAGGCTCTAATAAATCCACTTTATTAACAACAAGTATAGTATTATTGTCAATTAATCCGGTGATTATATTATTTGCTTCTGCTTCCATATTAGCAGCATCAAGCATAATAATTTTAATATCGGCATTTTTAGCTGATTCTATTGCTCTTCTTATGCCTTCTTGCTCTATTAGATCGGAACTATTATTTCGGATGCCGGCAGTATCTTGAACGATAATTGCATATCCTCCAATATCTAGATGCCCTTCAATAATATCACGCGTAGTGCCTGCTATATCTGATACTATCGCCATTTCTCGTTGCATAAGAAAATTTAAAAGACTAGATTTACCAGCGTTAGGCAGCCCTAAAATAGTTAATTTTATGCCATTGCGGATTAGTTCCCCGCGTCTATTATCATTTAGGTGCTTTAATATGTCATTTTTTAAATTGCTAACAGTCTCATAAGTAGTAGTTAATACTTCTATCGGAATATCTTCATCTGGGAAATCAATATAAGCTTCTAGCAGGCTAATCACTTTTAAAAGCTGCTGCCGCCATTTACTATAAAGCCTTTCTAATTCCCCTCCCATTTGCCTAATAGCCTGCTTATGCTGCATTACAGTCTCAGCTTCAATTAAATCCGCCATACCTTCAGCGCTAGTTAAATCAAACTTACCGTTCAGAAACGCGCGTTTGGCAAACTCGCCAGGCGCCGCTATCCTCAAACCTTCTACGGTCAGCAAAGCGGAATATAATATCTTAGTAATGGCAATGCTGCCGTGAGTGTGGATCTCCACTACATCTTCGCCAGTAAAGCTAGAAGGAGCCTTAAAATATACAATCATGGCATGATCAATTAATTGCCCTGTTTTAGGCTCATAAATTTTTTTAGGATACATTATACGAGGAGAAATTTTTAATTCCTTAATTAACAGCAGCTGTTTGAGAGCGTCTAAACTGCCAGGACCAGAAATGCGAAATACCGCTACTCCAGCTTTGCCAGGTTTAGAACTTTGGGCAAAAATTGTCGTCACAATCTATAATAATAATTTACATTTTATTCAAGGGCGTCACCCCTATTATTGCCAGCCCATACGTTATAATTTTCTGTATGCTACTAACCAAAACCAGACGCGCGGCTGTTAATTCAATATCTTTCTCAACTATAAAACGGTAATTATTATTTTCTTTCCCAAAATTCCACAAAGCATGAAACTTCGCGGCAATATTAAGGAGATAAAACGCAATACGATGTGGTTCAAAATACATAGCAGCCCCTTCCAATAACTTTGGCCACGCAGCGATTAACTTAATGAGCTGCACCTCTTCTTCAGCAGCAAGCAATGATAAATCAAACTTTCCTGCTAAAAACTTATCTAAAGCACTAGGCAATACTTGCTTACTGTTTTCTAGAATAGAAACCGTTCTAACATGCGCATATTGGACATAAAAAACCGGGTTCTCTTTCGATTGCTCTTTAACCTTTTCCAAATCAAAGTCAAGTGGTGCATCATTTTTTCTAGTTAACATTATGAACCTTATAATATCCTTGCCTACCTCATCTATTACTTCTTTAACGGTGGTAAAATTCCCTTGACGTTTAGACATTTTGATAGGCACACCATTATCTACGAAATTCACTAATTGACAAATCTTGACGTCACATTTTATCCGCCCTTCGCTAAAAGCTTGCACTACTCCTTCTATTCTCTTAACGTAACCACCATGATCCGCGCCAAGAACATAGACTAAGCGCTCATATCCTCTATCTATCTTATCTTGAGCATAAGCAAGATCAGCAGCAAGATACGACCACTCTCCGAGTGATTTCTGCAATGGTCTATCCTGCGAGTCGCCAAATGTCGTAGATTTGAATAATAGCTGCTCGCGCTCTGTCCATTCTTCCCCTAATTTACCTTTAGGCGCAGGCAACGAGCCTTCATATACTAGCCCCTTTGCCTTTAGTATCTGTACTGCTTCTAAGATCTTGCCGCTTTCATGCAACGAAGCTTCAGAAAAAAATACCTCATGTTCAATCCCTAAGGATAACAAATCCTCTTTGATCTTCTTCATCATTTCGCTAACAGCAAATTCTTTTACTAATTTTTGCTGTTCTTTCTGAGCCATTACCAAGATTTTATCCCCGAATTCATTTGCCAGTCTGGCGCCAACTTCTATTAGATATTCACCAGGATATAATCCTGGGGGGATTTCAGCTTTTTTGCCAGTTAATATTTCTTCGTATCGTAAAAGTACAGTTTTTGTTAAAGCATCTATCTGCGAGCCAGCATCGTTAATATAATATTCCTTAGTTACTTTATAACCACAATGTGCTAAAAGCCTAGCTAACGCATCGCCATAAACGGCGCATCTCGTATGACCAATATGCAAAGGACCAGTAGGATTAGCTGAAACATATTCGATATTTATTGACTGCCCTTTGCCAATATCTACCATTTTGAACCCTTCTTCATCTTTGACGAGTTTCATTATGCACTCATGCCAAGTTTCGTTTTTAAGAGTAAAATTTATAAATCCCGGCTTTGCTACTTCAATGCCGGCAATATATGGCACATTAAGCAATAGCTCTTTAAACTGCAAAGCCAGCTCCAGTGGCTTAGCCGCCAATTTTGCCGCCAATATCATTGCAATACTAGTCGATAGATCACCGTTGCTAGTGTCCCGCGGCATTTCCACATTTGCGTTTTGCAGATATTCTTCTTCTATCTGTAAGGTTCTGCCGGCATGAATTATATCTTGCCTTAACCTTTCAAAAATATTCATAGTTAAATATTATTAAAGCTGATGTTATAAAATGACTGATATTCTTTTATCGCAAACCGATCCGTCATACCAGCTATATAATCGGCTATCATAATAGCTTTAGCATGTTGAATGTCAAGAATACCAGACTCTCTCCAACCTGCTGGCAATAGCTCAGGGCTGCTCATATAGAGCTTAAACAACTCTTTAATAATCTTTTGCCCCTTTAAAGTAACGGCGTTAATGTAAGAATGCCTATAAACTTTTTCAAACAAAAAGGCTTTTATTTTTTTAATGTTAGTCTTAGCTATCTCACTAAAGTCAACTAGCGGATAGCTTAAATGCCGAATATCATCAGCATTATTAATTTTTTGCCTATCTATATTAGTTTTAGTCTGTAGTAGCAAGTCATTAATCAACTCGTTAGACAGCCTATTAGATATCTGATAAAGCAGGTAAGAAGTCTCTATCTCTTTAAAAGCAGCATTAATCTCAAAAATATATTTATCAATTAGCGGAAGATTGCTAAGCTGTTCTAAGCTGATTAGCTTAGATTTTACTCCGTCCTCAATATCATGACACACATAAGTCAAGTCATCAGCTAATGAGGCAATCTGAGCCTCTGCGGAAGGATAGGTATTAAGCTGGAGATCATTAAGCAAGTTATATTCTAATATATACCAAGGAATGCCCTCCATCACTAAAGGACCATTATGCTTAACTATTCCCTCTAATACCTCCCAAGTTAGATTTAACCCCTCGTGTGAGGAAGATAAATACTCAAGCTTAGTTAATATTTTAAGAGACTGAGCATTATGCGAAAACCCGCCATGTTCCTTCATACATTCATGCAAAGCTTCCTCACCAGCATGACCAAATGGAGGATGACCAAGGTCATGAGCAATCGCTATACACTCGGCTAATTCTTCCGATAAATTCAGCTCTTTTGCAATAAACCGTGCTGTGTAAGAAACTTCTAAAGAATGAGTAAGGCGATTGCGATAATGATCTCCTTCATGGTTGATGAATACTTGAGTTTTGTATTGCAACCTTCTGAAAGAATTGGAATAAATTATTCTTTTGCAATCATGGGCAAATTCATTACCATATAGGAAAGGAGGAGCGGTATAAAGGCGACCTTTACTATTGTGGGGATTAGACGCATAACTACAGAGCATTTCTTATCCTTGCTTTAGTATCTTGAAATATCGCTGCTATAAGTTTAATATATAAGTGCAAGCATATAATATGCGACTGGTCTTTTCAATTTAATTCAATATTTTGTCTAATTTAGTTATGGTACTAGAAGTCACAGAACGCGGAAGCCAAAGAATAGCAGAATTAATAAAACTAGAAGGTAACTTAGAGCTAGCGCTGAGAGTTGCAGTAGAAGGCGGGGGCTGCTCTGGATTTAAGTATAAATACGAGCTAGTACCAATTCAAACCATCACTCGCGATGATCATGTTATTGAAAAAAATAATGTTAAAATTATAGTGGACTCTCTTTCGGGTCAATTTATCGCCGGCTGTATAGTAGATTTTGTGGAAGAACTGGGTAATTCGTATTTTGAAATAAAAAATCCTAATGCTACTGCCAAATGCGGTTGCGGCAATTCATTCTCCATATAAATTAAAAACTCAGCTTTAATCGCTAGTTAATGTTTTACTAACTTAGCGACCAGAGTTATATTATCCTACCTGTACTAATAAATTTGGCTAAGAAAATAATGTCACTAAGCAGAACATTGGCAAAAAAAACTATCAGAGAGATAGGAAGAGCCGGAGGGGTAAACTCCTCGGTAATCGCGATATTAATATTTGGCTTCACACTAGGGGTTATGTTTGAAGAAATTAACGGGATAGGAACTTGGCATAATTACAATAGTGAGACTGCAAGGATTAATGTCTGCTTTACTCCTCCTGCGGGCTGCGGCAACTTAATAGCAAGGGAAATTTCAAAAGCTAGCGAAACTATATATTTACAGGCTTATAGCTTCACCTCTAAAGAAATAATCAGGGAGCTAATAAAAGCAAAAGACAGGGGGGTAAAAGTCAAAGTGCTGCTTGATGCCAGTAACCTTTACGATAAGGATTCCAGAGGGTATGAGCTAGCTAAATACGGAATAGAGGTTAGGATAGACAAAGTGTCAGGCATTGCCCATAATAAAGTAATCATTATTGATAAAAAGAAGGTAATTACTGGCTCCTTTAACTTTACTAAAGCTGCGGATAAACACAATGCCGAAAATGTAGTTTTGATAGAGGATGAAGAGATAGCGCAAAAATATTTGCAAAATTGGTTAAGCAGAAATCATAGACAGCGCTTATAGTAATAAAATGATAAAAGAATATTTATCTAATAGGTATAACTGTGGCAAACTTTATAATAGTTGGCTTATTAATGCAGATAAAACTGCAATAGCTCTGCAAGAAGCGGAAGAATTTATTAGCCAGGTTCTCTTTGAGGGGAATAGTGTAGCAAATAATCATGATTACAAAATTATCGAGAGGTTAGAAGCAAATACTAAAAATATCTCTATAGAACAAGTAAGAGAACTGCAAGAATTTCTCAATAAAACTCCTATTAAAATGAAGCATAAAGTTGCCGTAATTTACCGCGCTGAGCTGATGTCTTTAAATGCAGCAAATTCTTGTCTAAAAATCCTCGAAGATACACCTCGTAATTCTTATATTTTCCTAATTACCTCTAAAGCTTTATCTATCTTACCGACTATTAGATCAAGATGCGCTAAGGCTAGTTTTCACCTAGCAAGTTCATTAGAAGATACTAAAGATTATATAAAGTTTATTACTCCCTTACTAAACGACAATTCTTATGCGCAAGAAAGACTAGAGATATTAAATCAGCTTGCTGATAAAGATAAGGAGTTATGGAGCAATTTGGCAGAAAATATATTAAAATTACTCAGTAGAATTATTAAGGCACAGTGCGGAATTAACGGCAATTTGAATGAGGTAGAGCGTAAAATTGTACAACAATTACGCTCCACTGATATAGGATATCTACTAAAGAAATTTGAAAATATTAGAAATTTAATAGATACTACTATAAATTATGATCTTGATCCAAGAGTTAGTTTTTTACTTTTAACCAATCAATTGATGGTTTAATTTCGCAGTGATTAATATTCTATTTGAGTTAGTGTCACATATTCTCCCACTAACTCAAGTTCATCAAGAAGCTCTGCAGCGGCTGGGCATAATTAATTTAAAAGACTTATTATTCTACCGCCCCAACTCATATCAAGTGAGAGACATTAACCCTAACCTCGCCAAATTACGCGACGGGCAATTCATT
>JACCDN010583453.1_pt1 | contig 24427 bp, 19 predicted proteins | sample 7441691 | NCBI WGS metagenome assembly JACCDN01 (sample SAMN15323439, study PRJNA562643) | freshwater metagenome | isolation source: river surface water | place: USA:Blue River Watershed | collected 2017-08-16 | reverse complement strand
CGTCCGAGGAAAAAGCCCTGCGCCTTGTCGACCCCGAGCTCGATCAGCGCAGCGGCCTCGGCGGCTGTTTCCACGCCTTCGGCCACCAGTTTGCTGCCGGTGTCGGCCGAAAAGTGGATCAGCGCCGCTGCCAGCGCACGCCGTGCGGGGTCGATGTCGATATCGCGCGTGAGGCTCATGTCGAGCTTGATGCGGTCTGGCTCCAGGTTCAGGATGTGACGAAAACTCGCATAGCCGGCGCCGGCGTCATCCACCGCAAGTTGCAGGCCGCGATCGCGATACGGCTTGAGCCGCTGTGCAATCTCTTCATATTTTTCCACTGCCGCATGCTCGGTGATTTCCAGCACCAGGTGCTCGACCTTGGGCAGGGTTGACAGCATCGCCTCGAAGCTGGGGTCGAGAATGGTCTCGGGCGATGCATTGATCGACAAATCCAGCCCGTCGCACAGGGCGGGCAGCACCAGCAGCGCCTGCTGTATCGCTTTCATTTCGAGCTCTATGCCCAGTCCCACCGCATGCGCTTCGTTGAACCACAGGTCGGGGCTGCGCGCCGGCGTTGCCGTGAAGCGCGCCAGTGATTCGAAGCCGGCGATCGCGCCCAGATTCAGATCGAAGATCGGTTGATACACGATGTTGATCGTGTCGCTGCGCATCACCTTGCGTATGCGCTCGAGACTGGCTTGGCGCTGGAAAATGCTGTGCTGCTCGCGGTCGATCATCTTGCCTGCCAGCTCGGCGAATACCCGCATCAGCGACAGGTCGCGCAGGTTCAGGCTGGTGTCGGCGCTGCGGCTGAAGCAGCAGAAGGTGCCATACACCGAGCCATCGGCCAGATGAATGGGCACGCTCAGGTGCGCGCCCACCGGTATCGCAAAGGTGGCCGGCAATTCGGCCGCCACCGGATTGGTCTGCGCATCGTTAATCAGCTCCGGCAGCCGACCATCCACCACGCGCTGGCAATACGATTCCTCCAGCGGGCCGCCTTCCCCCACATGCACCGGGCTCTTCGTCCACGAGGAATCAACGTAGCGAAACACACGCTGGCCATCGATGAACTCGGACACGAAAGCCACTTCCATTTTCAGGTGTTGGCGTATCGCATGCAGGATGTCGGGCACCGAATTGCCGGGGGTATGTACAAGCGTGATCGATCGATCTTCAAAAACGCGGCCAAGTTGATGATCTTGTCCGGGCGTAGAGTGAGGGTGAACGCTGATATCCATAAGGTCGTGTGCAGGGCAATCGGTGATGCCTCAGGAATATTCCGAAACCTACTAAGATGAATCAGATCAAAGGTCGACAAATCCGTTCAATTTGATGTCCGTCAATCTTGTTCCCGGGGCGTTGCTTGTGCTGACCCCGTTCATGTCGATGGCAGCTTCGATCGAACATCGATCCTGTCGAATCCCCATGTCAAAGAGCGTCGCGTCCATGGCAAACCGCTGACGGCCGTCGTCTTCTTCCTGATCTTCGGTAAGATATGTGCCGGAAAGAAATTCCGGCACAGCCAACAACAATAATTCGGGGAGACAGGGTGATGAAACTCGGCCAGGCAGTGAATGTTGCCGACCTCAGGGAAATCGCGCGCCGCCGTCTGCCGCGTTCGGTGTTCGGCTTCATCGATGGCGGTGCGCACGATGAAGTGACCTTGCGTGACAATGTCGATGATTTTTCCCGCTTGCGTTTTGCCCCCCGGATGCTGGTCGATGTCAGTGCGAGGCGGCAGGCGATCGAATTGCTGGGGCAATCGCTGACCTCGCCGATGGTGTTCGGCCCGACCGGCATTGCCGGCCTGCTGTGGCCCGAGGGTGATCTGTGCATTGCCCGTGCGACCGAGCTGCGCGGCATCGGCTTTTGTCAGTCCACCACCTCCAACGCCAGTATCGAGCAGGTGGCCAGCCGTGGTCGTCGCAATCACTGGTTCCAGCTGTATGTGCAAAAGGACCGCGGGCTGACCCGCTCGCTGCTGCAACGCGCACAGGATGTCGGTTGCCCGGTACTGGTGCTGACGGTGGACTTGCCATTGCCCGGCGCGCGTGAGCGCGATGTGCGCACCGGTTTCACCCTGCCGCCGCGCATGGGCTTGTCCAATATCTTTGACTACGCGCGCCGCCTCGGCTGGTTGTGGCGCATGTCGCAGGCGCCACGCTTCACCTTCGGCAATCTCGATGATCCGAACGCTGCGCCGCGCAAACTGGTCACGCTTGCAGAGCAGGTCGGCAAGAATTTCGATGCATCCGTCAGCTGGAAAGACCTGGACTGGATTCGCAGTGCCTGGCCCGGCAAGCTGGCGATCAAGGGCTTGCTGCGCGCCGATGACGCGGTGCGCGCGGTGCAGCATGGCGCCGATGCGGTAATCGTGTCCAACCATGGCGGCCGCCAGCTGGATCAGGTGCAGTCCGGTATCGCTGCGTTGCCCGCGATCGCCGAGGCGGTGGCCGGCCAGGTGCCGGTACTGATGGATGGCGGCATACGTCGCGGCAGCGATGTGGTGAAGGCGAGGGCACTGGGCGCGACGGCCTGCATCGTGGGTCGGGCTGGCTTGTACGGGCTGGCAGCGGGCGGTCAGGCCGGCGTCGAACGTGCGATTGCAATGCTGCAGCAAGAGATCGACATCACGCTCGCATTGCTTGGTGTGCCCGACATCGCTGATGTGGATCGCAGTGCACTGTGCATGGAAACGAAGGAAACTTTCGGTCGGCGTTGACATCCGAAGATGAACGACAGGCAAAGCAATGTGGCCGCCTTGCCTTCATTCATCTTCCGGAGAACAACGATGACGTACACCGACAAGCAAGCCCACAAGCAAGCCCACAAGCTCAAGCCGCAGCAAACCCAATCGCATACACCGCAGCAAACCCACCCGCACACGCCGCAGCAAACCTACTCGCACACAGCGCAGCAAACGCACCCGCATATGCCGCAGCATACGCCCCGACATCTGTCGGCCGATGTCCATGCCGATGATTTGCCGGTATCGCAAGGGGACAATCCGCTGTCCGTGACACCGAAGGATGTCGAAGACGGCGATGCTACCGCGCGTGATCTGGTGGCGCGGCACATGGACTCGCCCGATCCCGATGAAAAGCAGCAGGAACTGCTGGATGATGCGATCGAATTGAGCTTTCCGGCGAGCGACCCGCCCGCCGTCGCCGGTGGCGTGACCCGTATCGAGGTGCCGCGTCAGCCCACACCGCGTTGAGCAAAAGTACGAACGTCATCAACGGCGATTGTCAACGGCGGTTGCTGAGACCGCAGTCCTCGCGTTGAAAGTGGTCCTTGCTTCGCCAGCAGCGCTTGCTCCGACAACAGCAATGACGTCAACCGCAGCGCTGGCTGCAATCGCCGGCTGCAATCGCCGGCCCTGTTTCAGCTATTTAGACTACTTCAACAACTGCGCACGACGGGCGACGAGGGCCATCCCCCCGGCCAGCAGGCCGATGCCTGCCATCGTTGCCTGCAGCCCCAGTCCTTCGGCAATCGCGCCCATCAGCGGTGGCCCCATCAGGCTGCCGGCATACGCCATCGTTGCCACCCCCGCCAGTGCCGTCTTGCTCTCGCGGCCGGCCGCGCTGTACACGAAGGGGAAGACCAGCGACAGACCGAGCCCTGCCAGCGCAAAGCCCGCCAGTGCAAGTACCACGCCGGGCGCACACACGGCAATGCCAAGTCCGAGTGCGGCGGTCGCGGCGCCACTGCACACCAGCCGCTGCGCACCGAAACGCGCCTTCAGGCGGTCGCCACAGCAACGTGAGATCAGCATCATCAGCGTGAACGCGGACAGCGACAGGGGCGCCATGGCTTCGGATGCACCATGGTGCTCTTTCAGGAACAGGCTGCTCCAGCTGCCGATGCTGCCTTCCGCAATCGCGCCCAGCAGTCCCAGCGCACCCAGCAACGCGAGGCGGCCGCGCGGCAATACGAACAAAGGCAGGCGTTGGCTGTGCGGTGGCGCGTCGATGGCACAGTCGGCCGCACCATCGGCCGCGCCATGACCGAGCGTGTCCAGTATCCGCAGGCACTGCCACAGCAGACCGGCCAGCGGCAGCGCCAGCAACGCAAGTTGCTGCACGGGCGAGACCTGCATCGCTGCCATCGCACTGCCCAGCGTCACGCCGGCGAGACCGCCGCCACAGGCACACGCATGCAGGCGCGACAGCATCGGCCGTCGCTGCGCGTGCTCGACCCGTGAGGCCAGGCCATTCATCGCGACATCGAAGGTGCTGGCCGTCAGGCCCAGCGCCAGCGTCGCAAGCATCAGCATGGACAAGCCCGGTGCCGCCGCGGCTGCCATCATCACCAGCGGCAAGGCGAGACCGGCCATGCGCAAGGTGGGCAGGCTGCCCAGCCTTGCGAGCAGTCGTGACGACAGTTGCGGTGACAGTACCGCGCCGATGCCGGTGCACAGCAACACCATCGCCAGTTGCGTGTGGGTCAGCTGCAATGCGTCCTTGATCGCTGGCAGACGCCCCGCCCAGCTACCCATCAGCAAGCCATACCACGCGAAGGTCGCCGGCAGCGCCACGCAACGCAGATCGGGCAGCGACAGCGACGCGATGCGGGTGGCTGACCCGGCGCTTGGGCGCGAGCTTGAGCACGCGGTTGAGCGGGAACTCGAACCGGAAGTCCGGCCGACCGTCGGGCCGAAGTTCGGGCAAACGTCGGTGAGGGAGGCGGCGGCGGTAGGGGAGGTCAGGGGCATGGTCACGAGGGAAGCTTGCTGCAGGGAACATCCCTTTGTTCGTGACCTCTGGAAATAGTTTCTGGCCGGCAGAAAAAATGCTGGGCTTGATCTCCCTCAAGTTACTAAAGTTACAACGCTCGTACTGTACGCAAGACGACGACAGGCGAGGCAATGAAGCAGCTCCACACCCATTACGACAACCTGAAGGTGGCGCGCGACGCGCCGCCCGAGGTGATACGCGCGGCGTACAAGACGCTGAGCCACAAGTTTCATCCGGACCGGCATGGCGGCAGCGCGAAGGCGACACAGACCTTTCAGCTGATTCATACCGCGTATGAGGTGTTGTCCGATCCCGAGCGCCGGCGCAAGCATGATGCGTGGATCGCACGTGCCGAGCGCAACGATTCGCCGCCGCACGCTGCGCAAGAAGCCATGCACAAGACGGGCGCGCTGCATGGCACGAAAGACGCCACAGTCGCTGCGGCCGCCGCCGCAGTGAGGCCATGGAATGGACGCGAGCGTCGCCGCAAGACGGCAGCCGGTGCTGCCGGCGCAACGCGATCGGTCAGCAGACACGCGGCACTGGGTTGGCGCATGCCCGGCATCACGACCGTGTTGTGGGCATCGGTAGCGCTGGTCGGAGCCATGCTGGTCCTGCTGTTCCAGCAGTAATGGCCGGTGTCGGCAACGCTGACGCCATGACGCTGCGGCAGTCTTCGTTCTGTGGTGAAAAGTAACTTGAGCAAGTTGGTAAAGCTTCAGGATTTATATTCGTTTAGAATTTTCCCAAGTCCACTCGTCCTGCAGTACCGCTACCCATGGCAAAGCAGGCACCCCCTTCGCCGTCCCCATCCTCACGGCCACCCTCGGCCGCTCACGGAGTCGCGGCAGTTTATGGCGCTGATGGAGCTGATAGAGCTCATGCAGCTCAGTCAGCTCAGTCAGCAAAAGCAGCTCATGCATCCCATGCATCCCATGCAGCCCATGCAGATCATTCAGCGCAGGCAGGCCTGCTGTCGCCCCCGGTCCGCATTGTCGCCAGCTGGACCCTGAGCCTGCTGGTCGTTCTCGCCGCCATCTGGCTGGTCGCGCTGCACCAGGTCGAGCAGCGCGAAAACCGTTTCCGTCTCAGGACAATCGATGCCATCGGCAATGAAGCGGTGCTGATCGCCGGCGAGATCGGTGAGACGGTGCGAGATGCCGACAACTTGTTGACGCTCGCACGTGACGAGCTCGAGCGCGGGCGTAACATTCAGCGCTTCGATGCCTACGCCAGTAGCGTGATGGGTGGCAAGGCCGTGCGGCTGTTCGTAATCGATGCCGCCGGCCAGACTCTGGCACGTCATGGCCAGCCGCGCGAGGGCCGGCTGCCTGCCTCCATCTATCTGCCCGGTCTGGCGACCGAGCACGGCATGCGCATGCATATCGATCACGGTGTCGCCGGTTCGGGTAGCAGCGAGTCCCATCTGGTCGTGTTTTCGCGTCGCATACAACACCGCGACGGCCGGTTTGCAGGTGCGGTCGTGATCGAGATGCCGGTCGCCGATCTGATGGTAGGCGCAGCACGTATCAACCTGCGCTATGCGGCAGTGTTGCAGCTGCAAACGCCGGAAGGCGCGACCTTGCACGAAAGCGGCGCGATGCCCGGTTCCTTGCGCATGCAATCATCCGCACGCCTGCCCACCGACAGCGAGCGTCACGGCAGTCAGCTGGTCAGTGGCAGCGCCTTTGTCGATGATGAGCGGCGCTTCATCGGCTGGCAGCGCGTCGATCACTATCCGCTGGTGGTGCTGGCCAGCGTGCCCGAACAGGTCGCGCTGGCCCAGCATCGTGCGCAAGACCACATCGAAACACTCGGCGCTGCCGCACTGAGTGCTTTGCTGGCCATCAGTGCGGCGCTCGGTGCATCGCTGCAGTGGCGCCGCCATCGCCATCGCAAGCGGGTGCGCGCATTGCAGGAGTTGTTCCGTCAGGCGGTCGAAGGCTCGGCCGATGCGATCTACATGATGCGCCCGCTGTATGGCGAGCAGGGCGAGGTCAGCGATTTCCTGATCGAGGATTGCAATGAACAGGCAGCGCGCCGCCTGCGCCTGAAGCGCAATGACATGATCGGCCACACTGTGCATGCATTGATGGCACCCGAAGATCGTGCGCGCATGCATGCGTTCCTGCTGCGTATCCTCGCTGAGGGCCTGGTCGAGGATGAGATCGAAATCAGCTGGCACGACCGCCAGCAGCCCGGCACTGCACCGGCTGGCTGGATACAGCGACGCGGCGTGAAGACCGAAGCCGGCATCGCCGTCACAGTGCGCGACGTGACCGAGTCGCGCAGCCAGCAGGAAGCACTGGCGAGGATGGCCGTGACTGATGCATTGACGGGCTTGCCCAACCGGCGCTGGCTGGTCGATCATTTGCCCGTCATCCTGCGTACAAGCGCCCAGGGGCGGCGCAAGGCGGCCTTGTTGTTCATTGATCTCGACAACTTCAAGGTCGTCAACGACACCCTCGGGCATGAAGCCGGCGACCGCGTGCTGGCCGATGTCACCGCCTGCCTGAGGGCCACCGTACGGCTGTATGACACCGTGGTGCGGCTGGGCGGCGATGAATTCACTGTCGTGGTGGAGGACATCGACAGCGCGCATGACGCGGAGGAACGCGCGACGCGCCTGGTGACGGCCATCAATCGCCTGAATCAGACTGCCCCGTGGGGCGCATTCAAGGTCACTGCATCGGTCGGTATTGCCGTGTTCCCCGACCATACGGAAGACCCGCAGGCCCTGCTGCAGTATGCGGATATCGCGATGTACGCCGCCAAGGCCGGCGGCAAGGCGCAATACCGGATGTTCTCGGCCGACCATGCGGGGGACCTCGCGCGCCGCGTGCAGCTGCAACAGGATTTGCAAAAAGCGATCGGTACCTACCAGCTGCAACTGCACTACCAGCCACGCGTCGATGCATGCTCAGGCCAGCTGACCGGTCTTGAATCGCTGCTGCGCTGGCAGCATCCGGAGCGCGGGCTGGTGCTCCCGAGCGAATTCATCCCGCTGGCTGAAGAGCGCGGGCTCATCATCGAGCTGGGTGAATGGACCTTCGAGCTGCTGTGCCGGCAGATCCGCGCGTGGCTCGATCAGGGGCTGGACTGCCACCGGGTGTCATTCAATGTGTCCGAGCTGCAGGTACGCAGCGAGCGCTTCCGTGATTTCCTGACCGATTGCCTCGGACGCCACGGCTTGAACACCGACCGCATTGCGCTGGAGCTGACCGAGACCGCGATCGGGCATGACGATGATGTATTGGCGGCTGAACTCACGAAACTGCATGACCTCGGCTTGCGCATCGAGATCGATGATTTCGGTACTGGTCATTCATCACTATCGCGGCTGCGGCGGCTGTCGGTTGACGTACTCAAAATCGACCAGTCCTTCGTGCACACGCTGGGCGAAGACCTGAAAGGCGATGCGCTGTGCAGCGCCATCCATTCAATCGGTCAGGCGCTCGGCATCCTGATCGTGGCCGAAGGCGTCGAGACCCCGTTGCAACTGGAGCGGCTGCGCCAGTTCGGTTCGGATGAAGTGCAGGGCTACCTGATCTCGCGACCGATGCCGGCCAGTGCACTGTCGCCGATGCTGCAGGGTGCGCCCCTGTTCGCGCCGGTGCCGCGCACGCTGGTGCGATTGAAGCGGCCCTGACGGGGCCCTGAAGCCGGCACGGGCGGAGCAGCGCCGCCGGCTCCGGTATAGTGGCAGCCAGCCGATCAGCTCCGAACCCAGCCGCGTGACGACATCCAAGCCTGCCACCGCCCTCGATGCCGATGGCATCGATACTGCTGCCATCAATAGCGCTGCCCGCCATGCTGCCGCAATGGGTGCGTCGACGGTCGCTATGGTGGTCGGCACTGCAGTAGGCACGGTGATTGATAATGCGGTTGACACAGCGGTCGACACATCGGTCCACACAGCGGTCGATACAGCGGTCGTGCTGCCCGCACTGCGCCGCATGGGTCTGATCGATGCGGACGAGATACCGCAGATCACACCGCTGACCGGTGGCGTATCGTCGCTGATCGTGCGTGTGGATACCCGGCGCGGTCCTGTGTGCCTGAAGCAGGCACTGCCTGCACTGAAGGTCGCGACCGAATGGCTGGCGCCGCAGGAGCGCAGCCATGCCGAGGTCGCATGGATGCGCGTGGTGTCTGCGCGCTGGCCGCAGGCGGTGCCGGCGCTGCTGGGCGAGGATGCCGCGTCATACAGTTTTGCGATGCGCTGGCTGCCGCCGCACGCGTATCCGGTCTGGAAGGCGTTGTTGCGCGATGGTGGCAGCGCGGGTGATGTCGGTGCGGGTGCCGGTCACGCGCGGCAGCAGCGCAATGACCTTGGCGGCATCGCTGACATGGCTGACATCGCTGACATCGATGATGTCACCCACATCAGCAACGCACCGAAAGTCGCCGCGCAAGTCGCCACGCTGGTCGCTGCGATCCACGCCGGTACCGCCGGCGATGCCGCACTCGCTGCACGCTTTGCGACGGATCGTAATTTCCATGAGCTGCGGCTGGATCCGTATTTCGGTGCCGCCGCACGCGCACATCCGGATTGCGCGGCCGTGCTGCAGCGGCTGATCACGGACACCGCCGCACGCAAGCTGGCACTGGTGCATGGCGACATCAGCCCGAAGAACATCCTGGTGGGTCGGGACGGGCCGGTGATTCTGGACGCCGAATGTGCGTGGTATGGCGACCCGGCCTTCGATGCCGCATTCTGCTTGTGCCATTTGCTGGCCAAGTGCCTGTGGCGACCCGCGCATCGCGCGCATTACCTGGCAGCCTGGGATGCCTTCTGTGCGGCTTACCTCGATGGCGTGCACTGGGAAACGCGTGATGCCATCGAAGCACGCATCGCGCTGCTGCTGGCGGCGATCTTGCTCGCGCGCGTCGATGGCAAGTCACCGCTCGAATATCTGGGCGATACCGGGCGCGAAGCGCAGCGTCAGTTCGCACGTCGCTGGCTGCTCGCACCGGATCGCTCGCTGGCGGCCATGCGCGCCGACTGGCAAGCGATGCTGGCGTGAGCGCATCCCACGTGCGCATCGCATGAACTCTGCGCGCACGCGCTGCGCAAGCGGTAAACCCCGTAGCCTGAACCTCGTACCCTGAACCCTGAACCCTGAACCCTGAACCCTGAACCCTGAACACCCAACTGTCTGTATAACTTGCTACCGAAGAGACACGCACGATGCAAACACTGATACGTGAACTGTACGCACGACGCATCTGGGATTCGCGCGGCCGACCCACTGTCGAGGTCGAGGTGCATCTTGATGGCGGTATTACCGGCCGTGGTATCGCACCCGCCGGCGCGTCCACCGGCAGCCATGAAGCGGTGGAATTGCGCGACGGCGGCAGCGCTTGTGATGGCTATGGCGTGCAGCGTGCGCTGGACGGCCTGCGGCGCGAGATCGCGCCGGCACTGATCGGCATGGATGTGCTGCAGCAGCAAAAAATCGATGACGTGCTGATCGCGCTCGACGGAACGCCGAACAAGTCGCGGCTGGGCGGCAATGCGCTGATCGCAAGCTCCATGGCCGTGCTTGATGCCGCAGCCAGAGCCAGCGGGCAGCCCCTGTGGCGCTATCTGGCCGGCGATGCGCCGGTGCAGTTGCCATTGCCCGAGATTCAGATCTTTGGCGGTGGTGCGCATGCACAGCGACGTATCGATATTCAGGATTTGCTGGTGATGCCGGTCGGCGCTGCCGATATCGATGAAGCACTGGCGATGGTGGCTGATGTCTATCGTGCAGCCGGCAAATTGATGGATGAGGCCGGTCGCCGTGCCGGTGTGGCCGACGAAGGTGGTTGGTGGCCCGACTTCGACAGCAATGAGCATGCGCTGGAGATGCTGACGCGTGCGATCGAGAAAGCAGGCTATCGACATGGCGAGGTCATGATTTCGCTCGACATCGCTGCGTCCGAGTTCGGGCGCGACGGGCTGTACCGCCCCGGCCTCGATGGTGCCGCGTACACCACCGATGAATGGATAGCCCTCCTGCTGCAATGGGTCGCACGCTACCCCATTCTGTCGGTCGAAGATCCGGTGGCCGAGGATGATCGCGATGGCATGTGCGCTTTCACTGCGGCGGTCGGCCGGCATGTGCAGGTGATCGGCGATGACTACCTGGTGACGAATGCCGATCGCGTCGATGCCGCAGCGGCCGACCGTGCGTGCAATGCGGTGCTGATCAAGCCTAACCAGGCTGGCACCATCACGGAAACGCTGGCTGCACTGCAAGCGGCGAAGCGCCACGGGATGGGCAGTATCGTGTCTGCACGCTCCGGCGAGACCGAAGACGTGATGATTGCGCACCTGTCGGTGGGCTGGCATGCCGGGCAGTTGAAGGTTGGCTCCTTCGCGCGTTCCGAACGGATGGCGAAGTGGAACGAATTGCTGCGCATTGCCGATGCACTGGGGGACCGGGCCGTCTATGCGGGGCGTTCGGCCTTGCCGGTCGCACCCGCGGGGGCATCGATGGGTACCTCGTTGAATGCATTGCCGGGCGCATAGCGGGTGTCGGCATCCAGCGGCCACACCGGTCGCCGCAAGCGCTGAAAACTGAACAGCGCATAGTTCGAGCTGGTCGGGCCGCCATGGTCGGCATCGCATTCGACCAGACCGCGCGAGATCGGTAGGAACACCGGGCGGCAGTACATGCGCGACTTCAGCAGCAAGAAAGACGGTGCGGCCGGATCCAGCCCGACACAACGGAACACCCCCAGGTCATACGGTTCGGTGCGGCGTTCCGTGATCACCAGCTGCGCGGGTCCGATGTCGAACAGCACCGTCCTGCCCATCGTGAGGCGCTGGCCGGTATAGATTGGCCCGGTGACGGTGAATGTGCCGTCACTGCGCGCACGTACCCGGCCTTCGTAACTCAAGGGCTGCCTGCGCATGGCCTGCGTACGTTCGGCACCTGCGTCGACAGGAATTCGGTTGCCGACCTCCACGCTGACGCGTTCATCCGGTTTCGCATCCCACAACGCGGCCACTGCGTGCGGGTCGCACAAAGGCCCGACTGCGATGCCGGACAAGCCGGCGTGCAGCGCCGCTTGCAGCACATCCATCGTGTCGCAAGTACCGCCCGACATCACGTTGTCGCTGTGATCGAGCAGCAGCACCGGGCCTTCGCCGGGCTGTGCGGCCAGCGCCGCCGCACGGGCCAGCGACACGGCGGTGGGTTCGCTGCGATAGACGAAGCCGTCACGCTCTGTCCACACGTGTTGCGCAATGCGGTCCGCGACGCGCTGTGCCAGTGCGGTATCGCCATCGGCGGTGACCACGATGGACATGCCGGCATCCGGCATGTCGGCCAAAGAGAATCCGGCCATCACTGTCACCGCCAGCACGCCCGGTTCGCGCTCGGCGGCACGCGCGGCAGCGACAGCGCGCTGCATCGCGCCGTCGGCCGTTGCGCTGCGCAGCGTATGAGACAGCAGGGGCAGTTGCCGCCAGCGCGTGACCGGATTGCAGCGACCCGCCAGCGCATCGAGCAGCAGCCGGGCTGCATGCTCACCGGTCTCGGCCATGTCCACATGCGGGTAAGTCTTGAAGCCGACGATGATGTCGGCATGATCCACCATGCGCTGCGTGACGTTGCCGTGCAGGTCGAGCGCGACCGCGATCGGTACTTCGGGCAGCTTGCGGCGCAGCTCGGCCAGCAGCCAGCCTTCGACATCGGCTTCATCGTCGCTGACCATAGCACCATGCAGGTCGAGCAGCACCGCCGTCACGTCATCTGTCGCGGCGTCGAGCACGCATTGGCACAAGTGCCGGCGCGCATCCGACGTGACGGTGCCGCCGGGATTGGCGGTGGCCGACACCGGCAGACGCAGCTGCGCATCGGGCAGGGCTTCGACGGCGCGGATGAAGGCGCCCAGCGCGGTGCGTGCATGGAGTTGCTCGGCCAGCGCGGCGTCACCATACAGCGGCTCGAAATCGGGCAGCGCGGTCGGCAGCGGTGAGAAGGTATTGGTCTCGTGGTTGATGCGCGCCAGCAGGAAGTTCATCGCAACCTCGCGAAAGCGTGTCCGAATCGGTTCAGCCCGGTTGCCGCAGCGCGCGCTTGAGCAGCTTGCCGTTCGCATTGCGCGGCAATGGCGTGTCGACGAACACCACCTGTTCCGGAACTTTGTAGTCGGCCAGTCGTTGTGCGCAATGTGCGCGCACCGCGTCGGCATCGGCGTTCGCCTGCGGCGCATACAGATACGCATGCACCCGCTCGCCGAGCACCTCGCAAGGATGGCCGACGACAGCAGCCTCGACTACGCCGGGCACGCTCATCAGCACATTCTCGACTTCGACCGAATAGATCTTGTAGCCGCCGCGATTGATCATGTCCTTGATGCGGTCGAAGATACGCACCAGTCCCTGCGCATCGACCGAGCCGAGATCACCGGAGCGCCAGCAGCCGTCGGCAAAGCCTTTCGCGGTGGCCTCCGGGTTGTCCCAGTAGCCGGGCACCACCATCGGTCCGCCTATCCACAATTCGCCGGTCGCGCCGGTGGCACCGGTAGCACTGTCGGCACCGGCGGGCAGCGGCTGGCCGTCTTCGTCCATCACGCGGATGTCGGCGCAGGGCACGGCGATGCCGACGGCATCATGATGGATCGCCGACAGGCCGAGCGGCATGATGGTGGCCGGCGATGTGGTTTCGGTGGCGCCGTAACAGTTCACCAGGGTCAGTCCCGGCACCGCTTGTGCCAGTGCCTGCACGGTTGGCACCGGCATCGGCGCACCGCCATAGCCGCCGACCCGCCATGCAGACAGGTCGAGTTGCGTGAAGGCCGGCTGCAGCAGGCACAGCTGATACATCGCCGGCACCATCAGCGAGTAGGTGATGCGCTCCTCTGCAGCCAGTCGCACGAAAGATGCTGCCTTGAACTCGGGCACGATCACCAGCGCACCGCCCACATGCACCATCGCCGCGATCAGCGCGATCAGGCCGGTCACATGGCTGGCCGGCACCGCCAGTGCCGCACGATCGGCATGCGTGAGTTTCAACGCGATTTCGTAATGCACGACCGAGTGCGCGATGTTGAGATGCGTCAGCATCGCGCCCTTGGGGTGGCCGGTGGTGCCCGAGGTGTACAGGATGCAGGCGCAATCATCTTCGGCCACGCGTGCCATCGGCACGCCATGGCCGCTGCTGCTGCCAAGGCCGCTACCAATGCCGCGGGCCAGTTCCTGCAGGCCGCCGGCAGGCTGACGCACGCGCAGGCAGGGGGCACTGCTGGCATCCGGAATGCGGTCGGCGAGCGCATCGTCATACACGATGCCGGCCGCGCTGCACTGGCGAATGATGAAGGCCAGTCCCGGCGCCTGCTCGCGTACACCGACCGGCACGGCAATCACGCCCAGCTTCTGCAGCGCGAACAGCACGCTGATGAATTCAGGACGGTTGGACAGGAACATCACCACCCGTTCGCCTTGCTGCAGGCCCTGCGCAGCGAAACCGGCGGCCAGCCGGTCGACCTCGTCCGCCAGTTCGCCATAGCTGAGGCGTTTGCCTTCCCAGATCAGCGCATCGCTGTCCGGTGCCAGCGATGTGCTGCGCGACAGCATGGCGTAAAACGACGGTGGTCGCTCGACGAAACAGCGCAATATGCGACCGTAGTGGCTTTCTTCCCGCATCGCGGGCAGGGTCACATGGTCGGGCCAGCGGATCATGTCGATCGGGCGTTGGCGCCGCGCTCGATCAGGATTTCTTCGTCGAGCAGCGTGCGCGAATGGTTGAGGTCGGATTGCGCGATCACCACCGACAAGTCGCTGCCGCGCAAACCGGCGATCACTTCCGACAGTCGTGCTGACAGCGCAGGCGCGACGCCTTCGAAGGGTTCATCGAGCAGCAACAGCTTGTGGCCGATGCCCAGCGCGCGCGCCAGCGCCACCAGCTTCTGCTGGCCGCCGGACAGCAGCAGCGCGCGTCGCTCGCGCATGTCTTTCAGCTCGGGCAGCACGTCATAGATGAAGTCCAGCCGTGGTGCCGTGTTGCGCAGCTTCGCGGCCCACAGCGGCACCAGGATGTTCTCTTCGACCGTCAATTCCGGCACCAGCCCGCGGTCTTCCGGCATGTAGCCAATGCCCAGCGCGGCGCGCTGATGACGCGGCAGGCGTGCCAGGTCTTTGCCCTCGAAGCGCAGGCTGCCGGCGGCGACAGGCAGGTGGCCCATGATCGCGCGCAGCGTGGTGGTCTTGCCGGCGCCATTGCGGCCGATCAGGCCGATCATCTTGCCTTCACGGACATGCAGCGACAGTCCGCGCAATACCTGCACCGACTGAATCGCGACATCGATTGCGGCCAGCTCAAGCATGGGCACGTGCCTCCCGGGTCTGGCCGGTCACGTGGCGCTGCACATCGGGATGCGCCAACACCTCGTCCGGATGGCCGTCGGCTATCACGCGGCCGCTGTAGAACGCAGCCACGCGATCGGAAAAACGCGCGACGATGTCCATGTCATGTTCAACGAACAGCACCGTTACGGCTTCCTGCGACAGTGCGCGCATCACGGTTTCCATCATCGGGAATTTTTCATCGGCGGAGACGCCCGACGTCGGTTCATCCAGCAGCAGCACGCGCGGCTGGCGCGTGAGCGCCATCGCGATATCGAGCAGCTTGCGCACGCCGCCCGGCAGCTCGGCCACCTTGCGCTGTGCATGCGCGGCCAGCTCGAAGCGCTGCAGCAGCGCATCCGCGCGCGCCAGCGCATCGGCGTTGCGCGCCGGCTTCCAGAAGGACAGCGCACCGGCCTGCGACGCAATCGCGACCAGCATGTTGTCGGTCACGCTCAGGTCTTTGTAAAGCTGCGGTATCTGGAATGAACGCGCGATGCCGAGCCTTGCGATCTGGCGCGGCGGCAGGCCGGCGATGTTCTCCCCGTGCAGCAGGATCTTGCCTTCATCGGGCCGGATGTAACCGGTGATCATGTTGACGAAGGTGGTCTTGCCCGCGCCATTGCTGCCAATCAGGGACAGCTTCTGGCCGACCGGTACGTCGAGCGAGATATCGGCCGCGGCCACCACTGCACCAAAGCGTTTGGTAATGTGTTGCGCGGATATCGCGAGATCGAAATGCGTCATGCACGGGCTCCTTGGTCCGCATGGGCATGACGGCGCGTGCGCAGCCACAGCGAACCGATGCCATTCGGCAGGAAGCGGATCACGGCCAGCAGGAACACGCCGAGTGCCAGCTGCCAGGTATGCGGGAAGTAGGCGCTGGAAAATGAGCGCACGACTTCCAGTAGTGTGGATGCGACGAACACGGCCAGCATGCTGTGGTGACCGGCAAGGATGGCGACGAACACGAAATCGCCGGAGCGCGTCCAGTACGCAAACTCGGGCTCGACATGGCCCAGGGCCATCACCGACAGCGCGCCACCCATGCCGCCGAGGAAGGCAGCGAGCACGAAGTTGGCGGCGATCAGGCCTTGCACCGAGCTGCCGAGGTATTCGACGCGAATCTCGTTGTCGCGTGCCGCCAGTGCAAGCAGTCCGCGCGTGGAATCGCCATAGATCCTTGCCAGAGTCGCGGCAGCGGCGGCCAGCACCACGGTCACCGTATAGATCAGGTGGCCGGACAAACCTTCACCGGCCGGCATGCCCAGCAGCGTGGGGCGACCCATGTTGAAGCCATCCGAGCCGCCCATCGTTTCAGATTTCACCAGCAGTCCGTACAGCACCATCGACAGTGCCAGCGACAGCATCGCGAAGAAGATGCCGCGGTAGCGCGCGATCGGCCATGCGAAGGGCGCGGCGACCACGGCCGCCACGCCGCCGCCGGCCAGCGCCAGCAGCAATGCATCGGTGATGCCGAGCTTGCCGAAGGCGAGCGCTGCGGTGTAGCCGCCGATGGCGAACACCAGGCCCTGGCCGAAGGACACCACGCCACTGCGCATCAGCAGCACAATGCCGAGCGATACCAGACCATTGGCGGCTGCCATCGTGACCAGGAACAGCAGCCATTTCGGCATCGCCGTACTGGCGAGCAGCAGCAGCGCCATTGTCATCAGGCCGGCCAGCAGGGTACGGGTGGTGGAAGACAAGGTGCCCATGTCAGATCTTCCTTGCCTGCGCACGCTGGAACAGACCTTCGGGGCGGAACATCAGCACCACGGCCATCACCAGATACACCGAAAACAATTCAGCCGATGGCATCAGATGCACGGCGGCCGAGCGCGTGATGCCGACGATCAGTGCGCCGATCGCAGCGCCCGGTATGCTGCCGAGGCCGCCGATGATGACGACTGCGAACGACACGATGATCACGCCGACCGACACGCCCGGTTGCACCGAGATCATCGGCGCCGTCAGTGCACCGCCGAGTGCCGCCAGGAAGATGCCGGCCCCAAAAGCCATCGCATACACGCGCGATACATTCACGCCCATGCTGGCGGCCACTTCCTCGCTATGGATCACGGCCAGTACGATCTTGCCGATGCGGGTGCGGTTCAGGCCCCACCAGGTGATGAGGCCGACTGCGGCCGCGACGCCGACCAGCACGAAGTCATAGCCGACATACGACAAGTCGCCGATATCGACATTCCCGAACAGCATGTAGGGCTCGGACACGTACAGCGGGTTGACGCCCCAGATCAGCTTGGTCGCATCTTCGAGGATCAGGAACAGCGCGAATGTGACCAGGACCAGCAACACTTCATCGCGCCCATAGAACATGCGCAGCAAGCCGCGCTCGCACAGCGGCGCGACCAGCGCAGCGACGGCGACGGCCGCGAGCAGCATCGCGATCAGGGACAGCTCCGGCGCCAGCTGCAGGCTGGCGAACCAGCCGACCAGGCTGGCCGCCGCATACGCGCCCAGCGCATAGAAACTGCCATGCGCGACGTTGAGAATCTTCAGTACGCCGAAGACCAGAGTCAGACCGAGTGCGACGATGAACAGCCAGGACGCATAGGTCAGGCCATCGATCAGGATGGTGCTCAGTTGCATTTCGCGCCAGGGAAGCCAGCCTTCATCCAGTCTTCAGCCTTCATGTTGGGCGGCGGGTTCACGCATTCGGCGGCAAAGCGCTGTATGTCTTCCAGCACCACCAGCTTCTTCGCCGCATCCCATTTGGTGCGGCCGATCGCGGTCGGCTGTATCGCCTGGTGGCCGTCACCGAGTGCCATCTTCACGCGGCCACCGGGCGCATCCCATTCAAGGCCGGTGAGCGCGGCGGCGATCTGCTCGGTGCTGGGCTTCTTGCCGCCGTTGGCCGCCATCGCTTTTTCCACTGCGAGTTTCAGCGCCATCAGCGCCTGCGCCATGCGGTACGGTGCCTGCACCGGGTACACGCCCCACTGGGTTTGGTACAGGTTCCACCACCAGTCATTCAGTGCCGACTTCGGCGCCAGCATGCCGTACGCACCGCGCGCGCCGAGGATCACGCCGTCGGGCATCTTGTCACCGAGCGGGACCAGCACATGGTCAGCGGCTGTCAGCACCACCTGCGACTTCTTGAACAGGCCGCGCGGCGATGCCTGCAGGATCATCGCCTGCAGATCACCACCCCACAGGCTGGAATGGGTCACGTCGGCCGGCTTCGACATCAGCTGCGAGATCTCGGTGCCGTACTGTCCGGCGCCGAACTTGGGCCGCTGGTCCGCCTGCACCTTCGCAGTCGGATACATGTTGGCCATCGACAGCGTGAAGTCCTTGATCGAGTCATGGCCCCACGCATAATCCTGGTTGATCAGGTTGATGGTGTCGACTTTCACATTGCGCGCCTTCAGGTAGCGCGCAGCAGCGACGTTGTCCATCGCACCATGCGATGCGGTGCGGAATACGTAGTTGTATTTCGCTTCTTCGAAGATGCGCGGCGTGCCGCAGTCATACAGCACCAGCAGCTTCTTCATTTCCTCGGCCACCGGTGACACCGCGAGGCAATCGCCTGAGCTCACATAGCCGACCACCACGTCCACGTTTTCACGGTCATACAGGTTGCGCAATTCCTGCACCTGCTTGGTCGCGCCGCCGTTTTCATCGACATAGACCGGCACGATCTTCAGGCCACCGAAGCCCTTCTTGTTGTATGGCGCGGGAGCGCTGCCGTTGTTGAAGGCTTCGACCAGCGATTTCGCGCCATTGATAGCCGGCACGCCGAAGCTGTCGGCCGCCTGGCCCGACAGGAAGCTGACGATGCCGACCTTGAATTCCTGCGCATGGACGCCGGCCGACAAACCGAGCGCCAGCAACGCGATGGACAGCCGGCGCAGGCCGGACCGCTGAACGCGTGGCGGCTGCAGCCTCGGGGATTGCTTCATGGTCTCCTCCTGTATGGGTATTGCGCTGAAGCAGGTGCAAGTACTGGCTCTGCGGCCAGCGCTTTCACGCATTGTGTTCCGAGAAACATCGTGCGGGTTTTTTTCTATAAAAGCACCATTAATCGGTGATCAATGATCCGATTTGTCAACTTGTTCAGTCAATCACTATCGTTGCTGCAATGCCGTAGTGCATCATGCACATAGGTAATTCACCGCACATCACCAGCGAAAAAGTGCCCGGTCTATTGCATTGCAATAGCGTGAACGTCGGGTGAAGCCGGTGCGAACGGGGTGTGAGTCAGCGGTGCGCGAGAGGGACTTGCGGTGAGGATTGCGGCCTTGCGGGGTTTTGAGTGGCGCTGCGGGAACCATGCTGACCACGCTGACCGCGAGGCGCGCGGGACGGGGCTGTCGTCAGCTTTGCCGCAGCGTCGCGTCGGTTCGGGTGGCCGTCAGCCGGCATCGGCGCCGTCCGGCGCGGTGACCGTGGTTGGCTGCAGGCGCAGCACGGGTACCTGCGGCGGCACGCGAGCGCGCATGCCTTGCAGGTAGATCTCCATATCCGACAGGATGGGCGAGTGCACCACATACGGCGGCTTGCCGCTGTACGCTTGTCCGGCACGTGCTTTCAGCTTCAACACAGCGGTCTTGCCACTGCCATCGAGCACGCAGACGGTGGTTTCTTTCGGGCTGACGAGGAACAGTCGCGTGTCAGCCTTGCGCTGGTAGCTCGGCACCCAGGTCTTCACATCGCCGCCGGCGGGCGTGTTGCAGCTGTCGCCGCTGGCAGCGAGCCGGGTGTCGGCTTCTTGTGCGGCTGCGGCAGCGGGTGTCACCGGCGTGGCTGCAGGCGCAGCAGGAGCAACGGCAGCAACAGGCGCAGCCGCAGGTGTCGCAGCAGGTGAAGCAGCAGGTGAAGCAGCAGGTGAAGCAGCAGCTGCGGCAGCAGCAACCGGAACAACAGCAGTGACCGGAGAAGCAGCAGCAGGAACAGCAGGCGCAGCAGGCGCTTCAGCCGCTTTGTTCGTCGCGGCCGGTGCGGCAGATGCGGGCGCCAGCGTGCGGCCGCCCGCGCTGGCTTCGCTGCTCACAGCGTTGTTCGATGCTGCAGCTTCGGCTTGCAGGTCCGTCGGCGCTGCCGTCGTCATGCTGTCCGGCGTGCCGCGCATCTTTGCATACAGCGCCAGCAGGATGGTCACCATCACGGCGCCGATCAGAATCTTGCGCCGGATTTCGGCATTGCGCTCGACGGCTGCCAGACGCAGGTCGGTGGCTTCCTCGCCATCGCCATGCATCATCAGCGACTGCGGTGCATTGTCCGGGACGGGCATCGTGTCGGTCGAACCGGGACCGGCAACGATGTCGTCATACGGAATGTCCATCGCCAGCGCGTACTTGCGGATTGCGAGCAGCTTGTGGGCCGGGGTATAGAAGGGACGTTCGCCGCCATCCTCGATGTGCTGCACCTGGTCGCGCGACAGGGTGCACAGCGCAGCGACTTCCGCCACGCTCAGTCCACGCGCCTCGCGCGCATCGCGCAGCTTCCTGCCGTCGATGACGAGGGTATCGAGGTCGGTGGTGGTGTTCATGGGCGCTGCCACGCGCGCTCCGGCCGGATCAGGTAAAGAAGCGTTCGAGGCTCGACAGCGGGATACCGTAGCCGCGAGCCAGACGCACCATGGTGCGGAAGCCCGGTTCGCCATAGGCGCCGCTCTCGATCTTGGATACCGTCGGCAGTGACACGCCGCTGGCCGGGTCGCCGTTGATCTGGCTCGCGCGGCACACATCGATCTTGCTCATGTGGCGTGCAAGGCGCACGGCCGACAAATATTCATGACACTCGGCAAAGGCTTCGGGACGTATGTCCGCCAGCCACTTGCGCGAAATTTCGGCCAGCGAACCAGCGCCATCGCGCATCATGCCTGCGACCGCAGCGTGGTTGCCTGCATTGCCGGCATGGGAGGTTGCTTCGAGGACGTTTGGATCCATGGATGGAGTCTCCGCTCTGTTGTCTTCCACTCCGCACAGATTTCCCGTCCGCCTCAAGGGCGTGACCCGCTGTCCGGGGTGCTCTTTATTATTTCAAGCCACCCGAAAATATATCTCTAAAGAAACTAATTGTAGTGTCCCGAGGGGCAAATCATGGGAAAACTCAGGGGTAATTCCGAGCCTGTAGCGACATGACGTAGGAATGATGTAGGTTTGCTGCGCTGCGGCAGCAGATGTCGCGAGCCTGTCGCGTCAGGCGATGCGCTCGGCAATACGCGCCAGCTCGATCACATTCGCTGCGTCCAGCTTGCGCATCATGTGCATGCGATGCAGTTTCACCGTACGCACCGCGATGCCGAGTTTTTCGGCGATGTCGCGGTTCAGCATGCCGGCCGAGACCATCTTCGCGATCTGCGCTTCGCGTTCGGTCAGGCTGGCGACACGCGCCGCCACATCATGGTCTTGTTCATGGTGGCGCGCGATCGAGCGGTAGCGGTCGAGCGCTTCGCTGACAGCGGCCAGCAAAGTCTCTTCATCGAAAGGCTTGATCAGGAAATCCAGCGCGCCATTCTTCAGCGCCTGCACCGCTTCGCGTGCGCCGCTGCCGCCGCTCATGAACACGATGGGCACGGTCTCGCTCTGCTCGACCAGCCGGCGCTGCAATTCGAGGCCGGTGAGGCCGGGCATCTTCACGTCCAGCAGGATGCATTGCGGCCCGGGGAATACCGGCTCATTGCGCTCCCATGCGTCGAGGAACTGTGCTGCGGAATCGAAGGTTTCGGTCGCGTAGCCCTCGAGACCGAGCAGGGAGCTGACCGCTTCGCGTATCGCCTGATCATCATCGATCACGCTGACCAGCCCCCGCGCATGTCGCACGGAGGCGCGCTCGTCGTGAATGGTGATGACGCGTCGGGTAGGGGGCCTGGCCATGCCGCCATTATAAGCTCCGGCACCCGTGCCCCGACTGCCCCGGGGGGCAAGGGGCCGGCACAGGTCAGGTATCAGGTATCAGGTATCCGGTATCAGAGATCCGGTATCAGAGATCAGCTATCCGGTATCTGATGTCAGGTATCGCGGCCGAAAACGAATTGCGCCTGGCCGGGCGCGGTGTCGTGCGGCAGGCGCCGGCGCTTGCTGGCCGGGCGCATCGATGCCGGCACCAGCTTGTCGACGCTGCGGCGGATGTCGAGCATCTGCTCGGACTGCGCGAGCCGCACCAGGCTGTGCAGCGTCTCGCGCATGAAGTACAGCTCACGCGGACTGTTGCCGCTGCGCGCGGACGCATGGACGAAATCTTCCATCAATTCATCCGTTCCGCCGGCGGCATCGCCGGCGATCAGTTCAAGCTCGTCTGAATTCATCGCTGTGCTCTGGGAAGTGGCTGTCTTCAACACTCTTAATCTTCAGAAACGGGAGTCTAGCGATTATCCCCTCGATGTCCAGAGTGCCTTGCTTGAGACAAATCAACCGCCTGCCAGTCTCTGCGCAAGCGCGTTCGTTTATTTAAAAATTTGTAACGCTATCCGAACTGCAAACTGCTGACCGGGCATTCATGCGCAACATGGGTCACGAACCCGCGTGCTTGTGTTTGCTCAAACCCGGCAATGGCCCCGGCCGCACAATCAATCTGTACCCGCAAGATTTGCGACCGCCCCTGCTTCAACCAGAACACCTGCGAACACATCATCTGCAAACGCACGCGATGCACGACAAGGAAAGAGGACGCCATGGACAGCCTGAATCAGCAGCAAAAGACCCGCCTGTATGCGGCACTGACCGACCGTGAGCGCGCCTTGCGTGACGACATCAAACGCGAGGTCACTTTGCAGGATGATTACCTGCAGCTGGCGAGCGAGGTACCCGATCCGGGCGACCAGTCCTTTGCCAATCTGTCCATCGATCTCGGCAATGCCGCCGTCTCGCGCGACATGCATGAGCTGCGTGCGATCGAACTGGCGCGCAGGAAAATGGATAACGGCACCTATGGCGAATGCATTTCCTGCGGCTACCCGATACCGTTCGAGCGTCTGCAGGCGATACCGGCAGCCGAGCGCTGTGCACCATGCCAAGAGAATTTCGAGCACACGCACCATGACGGGCTGCGCGGCACGTCGATGTAAGTCGGTGCCATTACCGGGGCCGCCTGTGCAAGTGCGGCGACTCGCCTACAATCGTCGTTTTCGCCCGCCACCGCAGGCGGCATCCACGATCAGGAGAGTCCATGGACAACGCAGCGCCGGGTACGGCAGCCGCGCGTAGTTTCTTTGCCGTCGTCGCGCATGCGGCGCGGATGACGCAACGTGACTGGCGTGCCGGTGAACTGCGGCTGCTGGTGGCGGCGCTCGCGATTGCGGTGGCAGCGTTGTCGGCGGTCGGCTTCTTTGTCGATCGCATGAACAGCGCGCTGCAACGCGATGCCGCGCAACTGCTGGGCGGCGATCTCGTCGTGCGCAGCGATTACCCGTTGCCGCCCGCATGGCGCGACCAAGCGCTGCAGCGCGGCTTGCGCGTCGCCGATACCGTCGTCTTTCCGAGCATGGCGGCGACGGGGCAGGGCGAGGATGCCGATTCGCGCCTGGTGTCGGTGAAAGCGGTATCGGCCGCCTATCCGTTGCGCGGTACGCTGACGCTGGCCAGTGCGGGCCGCAAGCAAGAGCTGCAGGGCGCACCGCCGGCAGGCACCGCATGGGTCGATCCGGCTTTCCTCGTCACACGCGGGGTGCGGGAAGGCGATCTGCTGCAACTGGGTGAGCGTCGTTTCCGTATCGCAGCCAGCATCGTCAATGAAAAAGACCGGGGCGCGGGTTTCATGAACTTTGCGCCGCGCGTGATGATCGCGTTGTCCGAACTGCAGGCGACCGGCCTGATCGGGCAGGGTGCACGCGTGACCTATCGCACGCAACTCGCAGGCGACGCTGCCACCGTCACGGCATTCCAGCGCTGGCTGGAGGCCGAGATCAAGCGTACCGAGATTCGCGGCGTGCAGGTCGAGTCGCTGGAGTCGGGGCGGCCCGAGATGCGCACCACGCTCGACCGCGCGCGCCAGTTTTTGTCGCTGGTCAGCCTGCTGACGGCGATGCTGGCGGCGCTGGCGATTGCGATGGCGGCGCGGCGCTTCATGCAGCGCCATGTGGATGCATGCGCGATGTTGCGCTGCCTGGGCCTGACGCAATCCGACGTCACGCGCTTGTATGTCATCGAGTTCGTGTTGGTCGGTATCGCCGGTGGCCTGCTTGGCGCAGCGCTCGGCTTTCTTGCGCATTACCTGCTGCTGCAATGGCTGGGTGCATTGCTGACCACGGCCTTGCCGCCCCCCGGCGTTCTGCCAGCCGTGCAGGGCGTGTTGACGGGCTTGCTGTTGCTGCTCGGTTTTGCGATGCCGCCCATCCTGCAATTACGCAATGTGCCGCACAACCGCGTGATCCGCCGCGAGCAAGTCGCGCCGAAGG
>JACCDN011088369.1_pt1 | contig 24438 bp, 24 predicted proteins | sample 7441691 | NCBI WGS metagenome assembly JACCDN01 (sample SAMN15323439, study PRJNA562643) | freshwater metagenome | isolation source: river surface water | place: USA:Blue River Watershed | collected 2017-08-16 | reverse complement strand
TTTGCAAACACATCAAAAGCTGTATGATCCTCCTCGATGATAGTTCTAACTTTGTGCACTACTCTCCGCCACGATCGCCATAAGCGATTCCTCATTCTAATACTAATGCTCAATCTTCTTCTATTGAGCTAGTTTTGAGCGATCGTCTCAAGGGATCCTCTCGAGAAAGAATAAGAATGAGCATTAGAATAAGACACAATCTAAAAGCGAAAAAATAAGAGATAACTAATCACGAATAAAAGTAGTGCGCCTTATTTTAGTAACACAATGGTAAAGTCGTCGTGGTGATAATGTTGACGAAAAATCACTTTGGAGGTCAATGAGAGGCAATATTTGAGCATTTTGAGGGCATCGATATGGCCTATTTTGCCTTTCTTTATTTTAGTTTTTGGTTTGGGAAAATGCCCAATCATACAGAAAGCAATACCTACTTCTGCCTGATTAAAAAGCTTTTTAATCATTTTTTCTCGGTCAGAAAGTGTCCATTCTTTACCATTGAGCGTGCCACAGCAGATAATGTAATCAAATTTTTGGACAAAGCTTTTATCCCAAAAATCACCTTTTATAAAGTTAAACCCCTCATATCTTTGTTGGGCCACTTCAATAAATTCGGGCATGATATCGATACCGGTGTAGGTGAAATTGCTGTGCTTGCTTAAAAGATAGGGAATGATATCACCGAAACCACAGCCCACGTCTAATATCGTGTGATCTTTGATATCTAGGTCTTTTACTAATTCTACATATCTTTTTGCTGCGCTAGCGTAACTGTGCCAGCGTAATGCTTTAGCGGAGTGGGAACCATAACTTGTTAAAGCTTTGCTGTATCTAGCAACAACACGATTTGGGGCTTTTTTCATTCGTTTAAAAATGTGAATATTGAATATAGTTTGAGTATTACTTGAAGGCAATATTAATAATGTCCAGTTGACTCGATAACCAGTAAATACTTTAGAGGGTGAGTGCAACAATGGCAGCTACTCCTACAATGGTCATAATGATCACTATTAACCAGCCTAATACGGTTGTTAATCTATGGTTGGTCCATTTTGTCATCACTTTTTTATTGCTACTCAGTATGACGATCAGTACCAAAACAATTGGTGCAATTAAGCCATTCATTACTGCAGATGAGATTAATGCTTTGATAGGGTCCAGTCCGATGAAGTTCATTGCTAGACCTGCGAGCATAGAGATAATGATGATGCCGTAAAAGCTGTAAGCTTCTTTGAGCTTGTGATAAAGACCCATTTTCCAGTGGAAACTTTCTGAGAGTGCATATGAACTTGAGCCTGCTAAAACAGGAATAGCCAGTAGTCCTGTACCAACAATGCCAATGACGAAAAGTAGGTACGTCGCATTTCCTGCTAATGGCCGAAGCGCCTCGGCTGCTTGAGCTGAGGTAGTAATGTCAGTAATACCGTTTTTCATCAGCACTGCTCCACAAACTGCAATAATGAAGAACATCACGAGATTGGACAAGAACATTCCAGACCAGACATCAGTTCGCATGTTTTTGATATCTTCTGCTGTAGTTTGTTGGCGTTGTTTAATGGTAGTTTTGCCCTGAAGTATGCGTTCTTCTACTTCTTGAGATGTTTGCCAAAAAAACAAGTAAGGTGAGATGGTGGTTCCGAGTACGGCACAAACTAACAGGATTTGATCCTTGCTGAAGTTGATAGTAGGAATTACAGCATGGATAGCAATCTCAGACCAGTTGAGGTCAATCAATAATGCTGAAACTATATAGGAGAGGAGTACTAGGGCAAGCCATTTTAAGTATTTGGCATATTGGGCATAAGGGGTGAATATTTGTAGTCCAATACTTAATAATGCAAAACCGACTACAAAAACGGCAAAGGGGATATCTGGTAATACTAACTGCATTGCTTGCGCCATTGCTCCCAAGTCAGCACCAATATTGAATGTATTGGCGATAAAAAGCAGAATTGTGCAGGTGTAAAGTATTGGTTTGGGAAAATGCTGTCGAATATTTGCAGCGAGTCCTTTGCCAGTTGCTAAGCCAATTCTGGCACACATTTCCTGAACCAGTGACATCAATGGAAATGTTAATACTGCCAACCAAAGAAATTGGAAACCATATTTAGCTCCGGCTTGTGAGTAAGTAGCAATACCTGAAGGATCATCATCAGCTGCTCCTGTAGTCAGTCCCGGACCTAATGTGTGCCAATAAGCTCGCATTCTATTTACACCAGGAATAGCTCCAGTGGCTTTAGCAGCTGCCTCCACCGTGCCTTCAAGAAGCTTGGCAGGCATTTCTATTGCTTTTTCTAAAATATTTTTTTTCATAAATAATCAATTTGCCCCACAGTATAGTTTCCTGGTCTTTAGGTCTGCAGTGCTTATGCTTTAACTGTTATAATCGAGATGACAGCTTTTGGTTTTCGCTGAAAAATATAAAACTTTGTTAGTCAGTACCTTATTTCTTGCTAATATGGATCATGTTGCTATTCTCAATAAAAAGTTGCCTTGGTTAGAACGAATAAAATCTGGTGAGAAAACCGTAGAGTCTCGTTGGTATCAGCATAAGAAGGCTCCCTGGAACAATATTGCCATTGGTGATCGAGTCTTTTTTAAAAATAGTGGTAAGCTGGTTACCTTGATGGCAAGTGTCTGCCATGTGAAGTTTTATGAAGAACTGAATCCCTATACCGCAGAAGGTTTAGTAAAAAAACACGCTGTTTATCTAGGTATTAGAGCTCATGAAGTGGAAGCATTTCTCAGCTCAGTGGCACGTAAAAGGTTCTGTATTCTCATTACCTTGAGCGAGGTAATTGAGATCGATCCTTTTGCTATTTCCAAAAAAGGTTTTGGCTCAATGTCTGCTTGGATTACTGTAGCCGATATTAATCAGATTAAGCTATAGGTAGTTTTTCAGGTTTGAGGGCGAAGACCTGATCGTAGTCTCTCAAGGCTTCTTTGAGCACAGCAAAATAAGTTTCTTCATAATAAGGGTAACCTAGCTGCTGTATATAGTCTTTAATCATAGGGCGGATTCTCTTCAAAATGTGATTGGAAAGATTGGGGAAGATATGGTGCTCAGTATGGCATTCTACGAAAGCATTGCCCCCCATACCACTCAAGAACCAATGAGGTTTGATGTTGCGAGTGGTTTTTAACTGATGCTCCAACCATGGCAAACGTTTCTCAGGAGTGGCAAGACCTACATGGTTGAATACTGCCAAATGCATGAAAAGGGGAGCAAATAAACTTCTAAAAAGATAAACACAGAGAATGGCGTACCAAAAGGGGACTACTTGTAGGAAGAGAAAAAATTGAGCGACTAGTCCAGATATTAAGAAAAATATGTACAGTGCCAATTTAAGCCTATGCTGCCAAACATGCTTAATGCTACCAATAACAATCCAAGGAAGGATTAGATAAGGTAGAGCAAAGAAATAAACGTATCGATTTACCCAGGGAAAATAAAACGAAGGTGGGTTGATGGTTGGAATATTGGTATTAGGATGATGAATTAATACATGGGTGTCATGCCACCATTCATTGCTTTGACCAGTCCAGAAATCAGAAAAAATATACCCCCAAATGCGATTGGCACTATTTGATTGAGCAAAGGTTCCATGCCTAGCTTCATGGGTCCCACTGATAGCAATACTGACAAAGAAATAAGCCATGCACAGCATGCCAAGTATTCGCCAAATAAAGTGTTCGTGCGCAAAAACCCAAAAGCCAGCAAGGATTGCAATAAACTTAACAATAAACTTTAAGAGCTCCATACCATACATATGTCGCCAGGTCATAGTTCGTACTATTTTCTGCACTCGTTCAGATAGAGCAGCGAAATGTTCAGTATCAATAAATGACATGTTTTCTTCTATTCAAAGATGAATATAGCACAATTAGGGAGTTGAAAGTGGAAAGTTGCCCCGAAGGGGTTCCTTTGGGAAGAGTTGCCACGAAGTGGTCCCTTTGGGAAAAGTTTGGCGATCAGAGAGTCCTGGATCATAATACTGAACATAATTCTGCGTTCTGCACTCTGAATTCGCAGTAATGTTGTTGACAGTTATTTGATTTCTCCCTAAACTCTCCGCGTTGTTGATATTGAATACGTATGCGTCAAGGTAATGCTTCAAAAAATCGTCGTCGTCTCCGTCGTCATGGCTTCTTAGCACGAATGGCAACTCCAAATGGTCGTAAGATAATTGCTCGTCGCCGTAGTATCGGTCGAGCACGATTGTCTGTTTAATTTATTTGTGTGTTTGCGCAAAAAAATCGTTTAACTAGCCGTTCAGTCGGATATATTTTAAGAAAAGGGAGTAAGATTTCTACGCCCTTTTTTTCTATTTGTTATTTACCTAAATATAGCCAGGAGCCTTGTTTTACGGTGGTAATTGGCAATAAGAAATTGCCATCTTCACCCAAAAGAGCGCGGGTAAAACGTCGTCTTCGTGCTATGATTCGAGCACTCAATCTCATTGATAATTCTCCTTATGATTGTGTCATCCTGGCTCAAGCCAATGTTTACCAAGCTGAGTGGTCTGATCTCTTGGTTCAGGGAAAAAGGATACTGGAGGCGAAGTACCACCGTTATCCCTAGACTACTCATACGTGTTTATCAAAAAACAATTTCTCCTGATCATAGTCATTTAGGAAAGGCTCTTTATCCCCATGGGTATTGTCGTTTTTATCCTTCATGTTCTGAGTATTGTGTGCAGAGTTTGGCTAAAAATGGATTGCTTTGGGGGGGCTGGCGTAGTACTGGACGACTTTTTCGTTGTAATCCTTGGCACAATGGTGGAATTGATTTGCCTTGAAGAAATCTCACTGCTATCCTCAGGTGCGAAATAGGGGTGTTTTAATTCTTTACTAGAGTTTATTATGTTTGGAATGCTTACTGCTCTTTGGGATGAGGTTTTATTGAGGCCAATCTACAATTTGCTTTTATGGCTTACTACCATGATGCCTGGTCATAATTTAGGCCTAGCAATTATTGTGCTTACTTTGTTGATCAGAATAGTGCTCTTTTTCCCTACTTATTCAAGTTTGAAGCAGCAAAAAAGTTTGCAGCAGTTACAACCCAAGATCAATGCCGCTCGTACTAAATATGCTAATGATCAACAGAAGCAAGCTGAAGAAGTAATGAAACTTTATAAAGAGCATGGTGTTCATCCTTGTGGTAGCTGTTTGCCTGTACTGATACAATTACCTTTTTTGTATGCAGTATTTGCTGTTTTGAGAAATGGTTTGGATCCTGCTTATACGCATTATCTCTATGCGTCTTTAGCTAACTTTGATTTGAATACTGTAAATGCTACATTTCTGGGCATTGATCTAACGACACCTGATCTTTATATTTTACCTATCCTGACGGGGGTCACGCAGTTTATTTCTATGAAGTTGGCTCAAGTTAAACAAAAAGCTAAAGTAAGAGATATTACTCCTAAAGATGCCCAAGAACCAAAGCAAATGAAAGAGATGGAGCAGGCTACCAATTCTATGGTGTATCTTTTGCCTCTCCTGCTAGCTTGGTTTGCTCGTAGCTATCCTGCAGGGCTTTCATTGTATTGGATATTCTCTACTTTGTTTGGTATTGGCCAACAAATGATTCTTAATCGTCGCGACTAACTTTTGCCTTTATGGAAGAAATGTTAAGAAAAGCCATTGCACTCCTCCAAGATCTGCTGGCTAAATCTTTGGTAGAGATTGAAGATTGGGAAATGGAAGAGAAGGAAGATGCTCCTGTTGAAGATAAGGCTACTTTGTTACGAATCAATTTGAAAGCCAAGGTGCCAGCAGTGGCTATTGGTCGTCAGGGAGAGACCTTGTTTGCGCTGCAACATATGTGGCGTTTATTAGTGCGACGTTATGTGGATCCTGATTTAGAAGTAGTGCTTGATATTGATAATTATCGTAAGAATCAAGAGTCGAATGCGGAGCTGATTGCCAAAGATGCTGCTAATCGGGTGCGGTCACTTGGTATAGCTGTGGAACTGGCTCCAATGCCTAGCTATCGACGTCGGGCAGTGCATACTATGTTTACTAAGCCTGAATTTGAAGATCTAGAGGTTTATAGTATTGGAGAGGGATTTAATCGTCGTATCAAAGTACAATTACGTTCGCAACCGACTGCTCCATCAGCATAACTTCTTGGCGATGAATTATATTCCAGTTTTGGTCTATATTTTTGGCTACAGTACTTTGGCCTTTTTGTTAACAATGTCTGTAGCTCCAGCATTTTGTAGTTTTCTTACTAAGAATCGTTTTGGTAAGCAGATTCGTGAAGAAACGGTAGATGGTAAGCAATCGACTATTTTTCGTTCGCTCCATGGCAAGAAGGCTGGTACCCCTACTATGGCCGGTATTTTGGTGTGGGGTATCACAGCTGCCATTGTATTAATGTCCGGAGCTTTGGTTCACTTTGGTGTTTTACCTGAATCTCTGAGTGTTTTGGATCGAGGGCAGACCTATTTACCCTTGTTTACTTTGGTTGTGACGGGAATATTGGGGGCCTTAGATGATTATTATAATATTCGTGGAGTAGGAGCTAAGAAAGGGATTGGTGCGAGGCCAAAGTTATTTTGGCTTACGCTTTTTGGCTTAATTGGTGCTTGGTGGTTTTATAGTAAATTGGGTTACAATGAGATTCATTTGCCAGCTATTGGCGACTTTATTATTGGTTGGTGGTATATTCCTATTTTTGCGTTTGTTATTATTGCTTCTAGTAATGCAGTGAATATTACTGATGGACTTGATGGATTGGCTGCCGGCCTATTAATTATGGCATTTGGTGCTTTTGGTATCTTAGCTTTTGTCGATCAATTATTTGTTTTGACTGCTTTTTGTGGCATTTTGATCGGTAGCTTGACTGCTTTTCTTTGGTATAATATTCCACCTGCACGATTTTTTATGGGGGATACAGGAGCCTATTCGTTTGGTGCTACTTTGGGAGTAATTGCTATGCTTACTAATTCGATGGTGGTGCTGCCCATAATCGGTTTTGTATTCGTGCTCGAAACGATGTCTAGTTTGATACAAATCAGTGCTAAAAAATTCTTAGGCAGAAAGATATTCGCTATTACTCCGATGCATCATCTCTTAGAGCACTGGGGTTGGCCAGAACACAATGTGACTATGCGTCTTTGGATCGTGGGTGGCGTTGCCGCCGTGATAGGAGTAATTATTGGACTGATAGGTATGGGGAAATAAGGCATATGAAGCCAGATGCTTGAGGCCTGGAGCCTGAGGTCAAAAGTGGGATAGCTCAAATTGTTGATTCTAAAATCGAGGATCTAGAATCTAAATGAGACTGTATTGAGCTACAATTCGGCATTCGCAATTCTCAATTTATTTAGCGTAGCTACGGCCTTTCCACGTCAGTCCTTTGCCAGTAGCAACGCGGTACATTGAATTAATGATGACAGCGAAACTCAAGAAAAGAGAAATGGGGAAGAAGATAATGCCAATAAGTCCTTGGCGTACATAGAGACTAATAATGGCCATTGTGACAATGTATATAGTTGCTGTTGCTGCTTCTAGACTAAAGAAAGTGCTGCCTTGTCCGATCTGGAGTACAGTTAAGATAAATGGGCTGAGACAGATGGTCATGCCTATTACAATGAAGGAAATTGCGAGAAAATAGTCCCATTTAAAGAAAGAGAAGCTGTTTTTACTAAACCCCTCCCAGATACCACCCAAGGTATCGTACATGTGTGCTGAATAAATACTGCTGCCGTCACCATAAATAATTTTGTGTCCCTGGCCTTTGATATGTCTTGCTAGCAACACATCCTCTAGTACCTTGTCTTTGACCACTTCATGACCGCCTATTTGATCGTATAATTGACGATCAATTAAAATGAAAGAACCGTTGGCAGCAACGAAGTTAATACTTTTGCTTTTATTGATAGCCCATATAGGCATGAAAGCGTACAAATAAAAGTAAAATAGCGGTAATATGGCTTTTTCCCAAAAGCCGTAATTATCAAATCGAGGGAAAAGTGAGAGAAATGACACATTGTGTTTTTCAGCTGTGGCTAAGGCTCGAGCAACCGCGTCTGTAGTCATAGCAATATCACTATCACCAAAAAGTAACCATTGTCCCTTGGCTGCAACACTCATTTGATGGCAACCATGACATTTACCAACCCATCCAGCCGGTAAATGATCTCCATGCATTACTTTTATTCTACTGTCTTCTTGTGCCAGCCGATCCATGATTGATCCTGTATCATCTGTTGATTGGTCATTATAGACGATGATTTCAATATTTTTGTAATCTTGAGCTATCAATGAGCGTACACAGCGCTCGATTACTTTGGCTTCATTGCGGGCTGGGATCAAAATACTCACAAGTCCATACTGTTTATTAGTTCGTGCTGCCGGTTTTATGCATAGCAACAAATTGATAATTGCATGGATACTGATGATGAGTGCAAAAAATAAAGTAATATAGCCGAAAATATTCATAACAAAGGGGAAAATACGAAGAGATTTTACCTGACGTATGCAGAATTAACAATTTAGAACTAAATCGCGGTTGCGCGAACTTAGGATTCCTTTTAAGCCGAGTGTGGGCCAGATGTTTCGCCTCCACTGCTTTATGCTCCCCATGAATTTCATTCGTAATTCTGCATTCTGAATTCGTAATTTTACTTGGCTATTTGCCAATCAGAGTTGTTGTAGATATAATCAATAATGAAATTACGGTTAATCTTAAGGTACTAACTTGACTATCAAGCTAGGCCTTTTTCGTATAACAACTATTAATTTATTTCTATGCAATCAAAATTTGCTGCTGCTATCGCTCAAATATGTGACGAAAAACACATTGATCCCAAGGTAGTGATTGAGGCAATTGAAGCAGCTTTAGGAGCTGCTTATCGTAAAGACTATGGCTCTCAAGAACAGAAATTGCGAGTGGTCTTTGATCCTCAAACAGGTTTAACTAATGTCTACCAACAATTTGATGTAGTCGCTACGGTGGCTAATCGTGATTTTGAGAAAACTGTAGCAGATGCTAAAAAAATTCGTAAAACTGCGAAGGTTGGTGAGACCATTGAAGTAGAGGTGACGCCAAAAGAATATGGTCGTATCGCTGCTCAAACCGCTAAACAAGTCATTATCCAACGTGTGCGTGAGGCTGAGCGTGAGGCCATCTATAACCTTTATAAAGATCACGAGGGAGAATTGCTTTCAGCTCAAATCCAGCGCGTAGAGCGTCAAGGTGATGCTTTTATTGATTTGGAAAAAGCTACTGTGTTATTGGAACGTCAACATCAAATTCCTGGTGAGCGTCTTTATAATGGTCAACGCATCAAGGTGCTCTTAGAAAAAGTAGCTCGCAATGAAAAAGGACCACAAATTATTATTTCCCGTTCGCATCCTGATTTGATCAAAGCTCTTTTAGATTTGGAAGTCCCTGAGGTTAGTGAAGGATTAGTAGAAATCAAAGCGATTGCTCGTGAAGCAGGGGTCCGTACTAAGGTAGCTGTAGCAGCTAAAGAAGAGGGAATTGATCCTGTCGGAGCATGTGTAGGACAAAAAGGAGTCCGTATTCAAGCTGTAACTGACGAGTTGGGGCGTGAGCGTATCGATGTGATTGAATGGGCTTCTGATCCGATTAAGTTTCTGATCAATTCTTTATCTCCTGCCAAAATCGTTAGTATTGAGCTGCTTAAAAGTCAAAAACTTGCTAAGGTCTATGTCACTGAAGATCAACGCTCTTTGGCTATCGGTAAGAATGGCCAAAATGTTCGACTTGCATCACAACTCACTGGCTGGGAAATAGACATCGAAGATTTTGTTGCTGGTACTGAGCCTGTTGGTGAGCCAGTGGCAGCCAAGGTGGCCGAACCCGTAAAGGTAGAGGAGATGGCAGTACTTTCTAGTCGTGATCGGGCTTTGCCTGAAAATGTTCAACCAGAAATTACCACGGTAGCGGAAAGTGAAGAAAAACCAGTAGCTCCTGAGAAAGAAAAGAAAACCGTTGCCAAGAAAAAGCCAGTAGCTAAAAAGGCTAAGAAAGTAGAAGCTAAAGAGCCAGCAGTAACCAAAGTGAAAAAGGTAACCAAGGCTAAAGCTTAAAGCCAAACGTCACTCGTAGGTGGTAAAGTGAAAAGTGGTGTGGGCGAAGGAGAAGTACTGGGAGCGCTGCTGCTAATACTTCTTTCAGTTGCTGTCGAACGAATGACATCGATTGTTCGTTTTACTCTAGTAACATTCCCACTGTCATCGTAGGCTCGTAGTAACAGCTCATGTGGGCCGGGTGCTACGTCTTGAGCTATATAGTATGAAGTGACATAGGGGCTATTCTCTAAGGTAATAATAGGCGTCCCGTCGAAGAATAGCTCGACCTTGGTTACTTGTTTATTGTCGATTACTGAAGCGCTGATTTGGAATGTCTCACCAGTATGGACGACTTGATGTTCACTTGGTGCTTGCAATGTTACTCCTGGGCCACTGACGTCATCGGATACGACCACACCAATTTGCATAAAACTTTGTCTGCCATCAACCAAAGTGAAGACAAATCTGATGGTGTGGACCGATCCCAAAGTACTAATGGGCACATTGAAATTAAGACTATCTAATCTGCCCGTGTCACCCATCCCTACTAGTTTTTCATCGAAGTAGATGCCAACTTTACTGATACTAGCTGGATCTCGATAAGAGAATAATGCTTGATTGGGGCCATTGGCTATTTTATCACCTTCACCTGGTTTAATGAGCTCGATGCCTACTTCGCTAGGCGGAATGATATTACATGGTTCAGTAGGGATTTTGGCTGGATCATCGACATAGACTATAGGTAGTCCATCGGCTGAAGTTGGGGTACCTGTTGGTTGATTGGTGTCATTGGTCGTGACAGTTTTGTTGCTTTGAGCCCAAGCTTGGACACCATCCTCCCAGCGTTTTAGCGCAGGATCATTGGGGCGCAAATAGTAAAGGATACTATGATAGTTTTGGTATACATAGAGTGCTGTATTGGTAGGACAAGAGTCGGTGGCTAATTTACCTGATATCTGATCTACTTTTGCTGATTGGAAGCCTTGTTCTACTAGCTGAGGAACCCCGTAATCAGGGAAAAGTTCAGTTCTTACTTTATCACTTGGAGTTGTACTACTAGGTAAGAGCCCTGATAGTGTACTGATGCTTATTTCTTTGATTTTTTCTGGTCGGGCAAATTCTTCACGTGGTTTTTTATCCAAGGCTTTAATCATAAAGGCTTTCCAGATACTTGCAGCGTTGGTAATACCATCTGCTGTTAGTGTTGGTATGTCTCCTTTGTTGTTTCCTACCCAGACTCCGGTGACAATGCTTGGTGTATAACCAATTGTCCATAGGTCTTTAGGCTTTTTGACATTATTAACAATATTGATAGAGGTACCAGTTTTGACCGCGACAGTTTGATTGGGTATGACTAAGTTGGTCCATCCTGATGGCCGAGCATTGTTATCAGATAGAATATTACTGATTAGGTAAGCTGCTTGAGGATCCAGTACTTCTTCACCAGTAGTGAGGGTTCGTTTCCAGATCTCATCACCTCGGTCCGTTGTGATGCGCGTGATGCCCCCTATGTCACGTTTGATGCCATTATTGGCAAATACGCTGTAGGCTTTAACCATGTCTAGGGGGGTGATTTCTTCTACTCCAAGGGCAAGTGCTAGACCATTTTTAGCTGCTAAGTCTTTATTGAGATAGTCGATGCCCATTTTGTTCAATAAAGTCAATGTATCTTCGGTATTTGCAAGGTATTGAGCTGCTACGGCTGGAATATTCAAGGAATTAGAAAGTGCGTTGCGTACGGTTACTGGGCCTCGGAATTTGCCGTCATAGTTTAATGGGGTGTATTTGTTGCCAAAATCAGTTTTGACATCGAAAAATACTGTGCCAGTACCAAAACCTTTAGTGAATAAAGCGGCATAGGTGAAGGGTTTAAACGTGGAACCTGGTTGTCGTTTAGAAGTAATTACATTTACTTGGCCATCAACTGTGTCATCAAAATAGTCCCTTGATCCTACCATGGCCAATATTTCACCTGTTTTAGGATCGATACTGATCAACCCAGCATTTTTTGCACCATGAGACTTCTCATTCTTTAGAGCTCCTTCTTTCACTACTTTTTCAGCCTGATCTTGGAGATTAATGTCTAAACTAGTGTAGACATTGAGGCCTCGTATTTGTTCGCCGTAGGTTTTTTCTAATTCCTGCAATATATAGAAGACAAAGTGAGGAGCCCGAATACTAGCTCTTACGGGTTGAAAATTAATTTCATCATTGGATGCTTTGGTAAATTCAGCATCATTGAGCAGTCCCAGCTTGTGCATCCGATTAAGTATGACCTTTTGTCTAGTCATAAGTGTCTCCTTATTATTATAAGGGGAGTATCGTGTGGGTGATTGTGGGATAGCAGCTAGTGTGGCACTTTCTGCTATAGTTAAATTTTTTGCTTGTTTGTTAAAATACGTGCGAGCAGCGGCTTCGATACCGTAAGACTGATAGCCATAAAATATCTTATTGAGATACATCTCTAAAATCTGGTCTTTGCTATAATGTTGTTCTAATTCTAAGGATAGTATTAATTCGCTTACTTTTCTTTTAAGTGTTTTTTCAGGTGTCAGAAAAGAAAGCTTTACTAATTGTTGGGTAATGGTTGATCCTCCCTGTCTAGCTTTGCTACCACTAAGAACATTGATAGCATCTTGGTATAGCGCGCGGGCGATACCTTGCCAATCAAAGCCTGGGTGATTGTAAAACTGATCATCTTCTGCAGCGAGAGTTGCATTGATCATATGCTTGCTGATCTGATCTAAGCTAACCACGGTTCTTCTTGCTCCGTCATCGCCAGCTTCATAAAGTAAAGTACCATCGCGAGCTAAAATTTTGGTTGTGGAGACAATGTTAATATTAGTTAGTGCTTCAGGGTCAGGAAGATCTTTGAGAATCAATAAAATATAGATAAATCCAAAAACAGAGGTCAGCAAGGTTGCTCCTAAGACAAAAACCAAACTATACCATCCCCAAAGTTTCCATCTTTTGACTGGAGGAAGCATTTTTTCTTTCTCAATTGGCCGAAAGGTTGCGCGTTCTGCAGTAATCGGCCGTTTGGCTATCTGCATGCTTTCAGCTGATGAATGGTCGCTTGGGGCAATCTTTTTACTAGGAAACTTCTTATTGTTGGCCAGGAGTTGTGCTTTGTTCTTGCGTTGGTTGAGGGATGATTTTTTGTTCATTGTAAGAACTATAAGTCATAAGAGCGGTACCGACGAGCACCAAAAATATACCAATTTGCGGACCTCCCCATTGCGTGCCATCGAAAAGATAGCTAACTAGTTGAATTACAGCAGCCACTAATCCGATTATACTAATGATAAGATAAACTAAATTGGTAGGCCAAGGCATTGGAACTTTTACTTTGAATAAAGGAAGCAAGACTAGGATGATGATGGTTAATGCAGCTAACCAACTTAGCCAGCCTAAATTAGAAAAGTTACTGAAAGAGGTTGTATAATAAGGTGCGGCAAAACCGTATGCTGGGAAAAATGTGGCAATAAAAGTGAGGATAGCTCCGCCTAGCAGGAGTTTGAGATTCATACCCAACTGCATCACTTGATTCCAAGCTAGTTTGCTGGAGTCTTTGATTTCAGTGATATTTGGACTTGGTGTTGTTTGAGACACTGAAGGTGATTGAGTCGATGGTGTTTGGTCTGGGGTTTGAGGGGTGGTGTCTGACATAAAAAATAGCGTGATTCCTCGGCATCATAGCAGATTGTGCTATACTAAAGAAGACTATTGTTATCTATGATTGAGCAAGAGAAAAAAATTGCTGCGTTGAGTTATGTTCCACTGCTCAGTGTGATCTGTTTATTGGGTAGAAATGAATCTTTTGTGCGCTTTCATGCCAGTCAAGCCTTGGTGGTCCATGTGTTTATTTTTATTTGGATTTTTCTGCCCTTATGGTGGTTGACTGTAATTTTAGAATTAGGTTCTTTTGCGCTTTTGATTATGGGATTTTACTACGCTGCGTCAGGTCATAAGTATGAACTGCCATTAGTAAAGGAGGTTTTGCGAAAAAAAACGTCAATTGATCATAAGTAGGTGTTTTAAGGATTGCGTTTGAATGTATTCTTGGTTACTGATGAAGTGATACAAGATAATTTATTGACTACCCAGATCAAGGTACAGTAAGATCGCCTCGCTCAATTATAGGCCTGTCGTTCAAAGGTAGGACTGCGGTCTCCAAAACCGCCAATGAGGGTTCAATTCCTTCCGGGCCTGCCAATGAGTCCTTGAATCGTTATGGGGTGGGCGAGAGCCAAAAGCTTATTTGTTATTCGTGATTTCTTATTTTTGCTACCACTTTAATTAGACTTCGAACAAATAAAGGTTAATAGTCGTAGATTATTGACTGTTTCTGTTTTGTGGTTCATAATACTCTTTCTGTGTGTTTTTATTTTTGATTATAACTTGTGAACTTGCTACGTGGTGCAGATATTGATGCTGCTAATGATGATGATCCTCTAGGAGGAGAAAGGCTAAGTAACGTTAGGCAGATTACCAGTCGTGCGAGATTAGCAAATCAATGTGATGCCGCTGAGGCTATTGATAAAATCTTGCCTGAGTTGGAGAAATTGTTTCAGTATTTACAGGTGTATATGAATGAAAGGAACTATTTAATCATGCGTTTATCTTCCGAGCTCAATTCACTCATAGGCCGCCGAAATAATTTACGGAGAATAGTTAGTTCTGCCACGTTTACCGTGCCTGTTTTAAAAATACAATATGTGACCACAAAAGGAAAAAGTAGTCAACCTCAGTTAGATGTTACTGAAAGTGCGGTGGAGCTGTGTGAACGGCAGCTTGGGCTTTTAAAGATGCCAGTTAGCTGTCATATAAAAAGGATTGATGATTTTAAACAGTTTGATTCTTTAGTTCCAACATTGACTGCTATGGCCACTATTATGCAAGTAATTGATCAATATGTTGGTTATGCGCAGGCGGATTTTGACAGATCTAATACAGGTCAGGTCCCGGCCGTGAGAAAAAAGATAGTTTCACCTATGCCTCTGCAAGAATTTAGAAAAAATATTCGTAGAGTAAACAGTCTAGAGCAAGTATGGAATGCTGCATACCTACGCTCGGTGATGGCTGATTATGAGCCAGACTGTCGGACTCGTATTCCAGAAGAGATGCCCTTATGGGACATGTTTCGAGCTTGGTGTGAACCTTGGGACCAGATCAACCAATAAACTCTTGTAGTGAATGGGCTTTGCTGTAGAATTGCCATGTATTAGTTTTTTAGATATGGCATTTATGGTTAATGATGACAGTATTGAATGGAAAAGGTCAGCTCTTTTTTGGTTAATGCATCTGACACCATTGCTGCTACTACTGACTGGCATTAATCTAGTAGATATTGTTGTTTGTGTGGTGCTTTATTTTGTGCGGATGTTTTTCATTACTGCTGGTTATCATCGCTATTTTGCGCATCGTAGTTATAGGCTTTCTCGAGTGATGCAGTTTATCATGGCTTTTGGTGGTGCTAGTGCTGCCCAAAAAGGTCCATTATGGTGGGCGTCGTACCATCGCCACCATCATCATCATTCAGATCAGTTGGATGATATTCATTCACCTATTAAAGGTTTTTGGTGGAGTCATATGGGGTGGATTGTTTCGCCTCGTTACGTGAAGCCAAGGCTAGATCTGATTCGTGATTTCGCTAGCTATCCCGAATTACGCTTTTTGGATAAACACATTTTGTTTGCCCCAACTCTACTAGCTCTTATTTGTTTGTGGTTTGGTGGTTGGAGCATGCTTGTTGGTGGTTTTTTGCTTTCTACCGTACTGCTTTATCATGGAACCTTTAGCATCAATTCACTCGCTCATGTCTTTGGTAGAAGAAGATATGTTACCAAAGATAGTAGTCGTAATTCATTTATTCTTGCCCTAATTACTTGTGGTGAGGGCTGGCATAATAATCACCATTATTATCCAGCAAGTAGTAGGCAAGGGTTCTTTTGGTGGGAGATAGATGCTAGCTATTATGTGCTGAAGATTTTGAGTTGGTTCAAATTAGCTTCAAACTTAGTTGTTCCGCCCAAATTGTATTTGAAGAAAAACTTGGTTAAAGATGGCTATTTTGATATTGGACTTTTTCATGTTCATTGGGCCAAAGCCATGCGTTTGTTGCCACATATGAAGGCTGAGAGTAAACAGGCGTATTTAGAAGCTCGGGCAAAAATTGAGTTAGAGTGGCACAAACTAAGCAATGCTACTTTTGATCAATTGAATCAAATTATTCATCAGAGTATTGCACCGCATAGCTCGAGCAATGCTTAACAATTAATTCAGATATTAAAAAAGGAGCTTGGGGCTCCTTTAGTTTTTGACCGATACTATAGTAAGTTTTACTTGCCTTTTTTCTCTACAAATTTGACATGCTTGCGAGCTACTTTAGAGAATTTTTTTAATTCTAATTTGTCAGTGGTAGTTTTCTTGTTTTTGCTAGTCACATAGATAGTTTCACTAGCACGAGTGCCGTCTGGGCGTTCGAATTTATATTCCATTGTTACCCACACGCGATTGGTTTTCTTTGCCATAGCATTACTTGTTTAGAGCGTCGACAATCTACAATGAGAGATGGAAAATGTAAAGCTGCACTTAATAAGTGCAAAGAGCACAGATAATAAGTTGAAAGTGGAGAGTTGCCACAAAGTGGTCCCTTAGGGAAAGGTTGAGAGTTATGCAAACGAAGAATCTGCCCTATTAGTACATCCTGAGAGGATCCGGTTTCATTTAGGCTCCATAATTCCTTCTGGTTGATATGGACCTTGGATCTTAACGTCTCCGGCGCTCTCTTTGTAAATCTGCCAAGGATCGGTCAACTAATACTATTCTAGCTCGGCATGTTTCTAGCTCTGCTCGGTGTCTGCGTAGGGCTTGGGCAATTTTATAGGGGAGTATAGTGAGGTTGCTGTCACGTTCACTTAGTTCATAACGATAAGGGCCTCTGCTAATATCAATATTCATCAATGGACGAGTGTTTACCATTAGTCCCGGTGTAGCACCTGTTAAACCCGAGCTTTCATTAAAAACAATATTGTCATCCTCATCTAAAGTCGCGAATCTTTGTATGAACAGATCATAGGATCTACAATTTGCAACTAGTTCATGCACATGAGCGCTGTATTCTTGTAAACAACTGTTAAGGTCTATATTGGCTTGGATTAAGCCTTCTACAGCTTGAGGGTTTGTTGATCTTGCCATTATTGCTCTCAATGCTTGGCGTGCAGGAGCTGTTGCATAAAGCATCATTTCACGATCACTATCTCGGTGTTCATGCATTTCAGCTTGATGTTTTTCCTGAATACAGCTGGCACGTGTTATAACAGCTAATCCAATAGCGGCCATGATTCCTCCTGCCTGACCTAAGGTTACGTTTTTAAGTGGATTATATCTGGCTATTCTTTTTGTGCGTGGGAGATCGTGGCGGACTGATTCTATAGAAGTGCTCATGTGTAGTAGTAAAGATCTTAACTATAGGCTGTTTTTGGCGTCTTTATAAACTTGCCACTTGGTAATCATTAGAGCTCCAATGCCAGCTGTGACTACGAGGAGATGAACTATTTCACCTAAAATAGGCAGTGAGCCTAGAATAGTTAAGGTGAGTGTACTAGCCAGTAATATCAGAGCTACTAGCCAAGAACGCTTGTTTTCGAGCCAATTCTGTCTGGCAATGTTTTTGGTAATCCAGAATATTACTCCTAGCGGAGCTAACCATAAGCTGATAGCGGTGACTACAATGAGTAATAATGATAATGGAATTCCTATTATGGTGACTGCTAAAAAGATACTTGCTAATGCTAAACTACCAATACTCACTATGCCCATGAGGAAATTGAAGAAAATATTTTTACCAAAGGTATCAGCATAGCGAGCGGTGAGCTTCGGAAAGAGCGAGATAAATAGTAATGCCAATAACCAATAAGAAATCGCATTGGCGATTTGCTTCCCCCAAAAATAACTATCCTGATACCATGGCAAAGCTTCTTCGCTGGGTAAATTAACTTGTTGACCCTGAATAATTGCTTCAGGTTTTTTTTGGAGTGTTTCACTACTAATGTATTTGAAGTCGCCTTGAACCAATGCTTTTTGATCTAACCGTATACTACGGGCATCTACTTTAGCTGAGCCTTTGATCGAGCCATTGAGGTAGAATGTTCCGACATCAGCATAGACATTGCCATTGACTGTACCATTGCTAATTAGTGAGCCTGTGAATACTTGGATATTTCCTTTCACTAAACCATCGATGTGAATTTCACCACTGGCGGCTCGAATATTTTTACCAACAATACCTTTATCTTGGATATCCAGTGTACCACCAGCCATGATGACATCACCATCTATTTGGCCATTGATAGTAACATCACCACTGATAATGATGAGGTCGCCTTTTACTAGTCCTGCTATCTGAGCCCTTCCACTTACAATCAGTAAATTATCAGGGGCAATTGTGTCTTTGCTCAAGAAATAGTTCTGGCCACTATAAATTTCCGCAGCTTCTGCAGAATGCAAAGGAACTAACAGTGCTGGCAGGCTCAATACTAAAAAGAGATATTTTTTCATCGTAAGATTTAAGCAAACATAGCATAGCTGGGTAAGTTGAAAGAGGAAAGTTGCCCCGAAGGGGGCCAGCTGGGCAGAATTATGAAGCTTGATGCCTGAGGCCTGAAATTCGCACTTCGCAATTCTCAATTCACAATTTATATTCTTTATTTGTTCCTCCGGCTGCTCTGAGCTATGATGCTGCTGTTTTACCCCCTTCGTATGAATTTTAGTAGTAGTCAGATTAAACTCTTTTCCATTGTGGGTGGAATTTTGGTGATGCTTTTTTTGGTCTTTTTAGTTTTTGGTCGCGGACCAGGGGCCGAGAAGCAAACTATATCTCTCAAGATATGGGGGGTAGGTGATACTCAAGCAGACATGCAGCCGGTGATTGGAGATTTTATCAATTATGCGAAATCAGTTCCTCAGTTTGAAGGGGTTACTTTTGATATTCAATACCGGGAATGGCGTGAGGATGAGTATGAACGCTTATTGCTCGATCAGTTAGCTGAAGGTGATGGTCCTGATATTATGTTTATTCATAATACTTGGTTGCCGAAATATTATAAGAAGTTACTACCGTTGCCAGCTGACCAAATGACTTTAGACCAATTTAGAGAGCAGTTTGTTCCAGTCACTGCTACTGATTTGATTTATGACCGCAAAATTTATGCTCTACCTCATTATGTAGATACTTTGGCTCTTTATTACAATACACAGCAATTTCAATCTGGTAATAGTAATAGTTCGCGACCGTCTACTAGCTGGACTAATTTCAAAAATCAAGTGGCGGCCATGACTAACAAAAATGGTACAATTATTAGTCGTAGTGGCTCTGCATTGGGAACTGCGAAGAATATCAAATATGCTACTGATATTCTTTATACTTATATCTTACAAAGAAATGGCAAGGTGTGTCGTGATGAAACCTGTAATGCTGTAATGCTCTCTGATAACCGTGAAGTTCGAGACGCGCTAGAAGAATATGTTAGTTATAGTGACCCCACTTCAGCTAACTATGTGTGGGATAGTGATTATTTGAAAGGGTTAGAAAATAATAATATCTTTCAGGATATTGATGCTTTTATCCGTGGTAGAGTGAGCTCATTCTTTGGCTATGCTAGTGATTATGATCAGATCGTTACTTTAGGTAAAGTGAATAATTTGAAATTTGATGTTGCTGAAATCCCCCAAAGCGATGAAGCTGTTGCTAATAATGAGAAGGTCGCTTTTGCTAATTACTGGGCACCAGCGGTCTCTAAGGATAGTAAGCAACCTCAACTCGCTTGGGACTTTATTAAGTTTATGACGAGTAAGGTTACTTTAGGTAGTTATTATGAACGTCATCCTCGTCCACCTAGTCGTGAGGATATGATCGATACTGGATCAGAGAATCCTTTGCGAGTATTTCATCGCCAGGCTAAGTTTGCTGCTAGTTTGGTACTATTTGATAAATTTGCCTTTGATGCTGCATTCGCTGATGGTATTGAGCAAGTGGCTATCAAATCTAGCACTAGTTTTAATACTTTAAGAAAGCTAGAAAATGATCTCAATGCTATTATTGCTCCCTACTTTCAAGTCTTAGGGGATAAGGTTACTGATGGAAATGATGATCAAGGTAATTGACTTAGGGTAAATAAATATAGTAGTATGTAATGACATAACAAAAATTGCATGTCTAAATTATCTGCTAGTTCACAAAATCAGTCTGTTGATTCATTGAATCACATGACATCTAGAAAGGGGGTGAGCACTATGAAACGTCTCACTCAAGGTCTGCTTGGAGTGGCTCTCATGCTTACACCTCGTGCAGTATTCGCTGCAACAGGTCGTGGCACCGGTTTAGGTACTAACACTTTACCTTTACCAGACAACCTTCCAGCACAAACCAGATTCCTCGATTTGTTGACATTTATTATCAACTTTATTCTTGGTTTCGTCGGTACTATCGCTGTACTTATGTTGATTTGGGGTGGCTTCCGCTATCTTACTTCATCTGGTAAATCTGATGCTACTAAAGATGCTAAAAATACCATTGTTTATGCAATTATCGGTATCGTAATCATCTTGTTGTCATACGCCATTGTGAATACTCTTACAACTAGCTTAGCTGGTCGTTAGACATGAATTTTGAGCAAAGACCTGGCTACTAGTATATAGTGTGCCAGGTCTTTTCTTTATTTTACCTTTGATTTCTGCCTTTATGTTGGAGTGGATCTATCTACAAATCGCACGCACTAATGGTTTTACTACCCAGGGTTTTACTAGACCTTCAGGTTTGTCTTCAGAGGTAAATTTTACTGTGCTCTTTGGTACAATTTTTAATTGGTTCCTTGGTTTTGTTGGTACCTTAGCTTTTTTGATGTTTATATGGGCAGGGTTTTCTTACATGACTTCTCGTGGACAGGGAGATAAGCTTAAAAAGGCCAAGATGATTATGCTCTATTCTTTGATAGGTATCATCATCATTCTCTTAGCTTATGCTGCAGTCTTTACTATCACTACTTATTTGGCTACTAGTCAAATGGTGGAAGATGTTGTTACTGGTGTTCCAGTAGTTCCGCAGGCGGTACCAGTGGTGCCACAAGGTGGTATTGTGCCAGTTAATCCTACTAGTTTAGGTATGCCTAGATTGTAAGGCAGTAACCTTACGTACTGTGGAATTTCTCATGTATTTCTCTGAGTCTGCGGTCTGTTAGATGTGTGTACACTTGCGTAGTAGTAATGCTTGAGTGCCCCAATAATTCTTGTACCGAACGTAAGTCTGCACCGTTTTGTAGTAAATTTGTAGCAAATGAATGTCTTAAGGTATGAGGTGTAACATGCTTTTGAATGCCGGCTTTTAATGCTGCAACGCGAACTAGATTTTGAATACTCAATGCTGTTAAACGTTTGTGTTCGCCTAAACTTTTGATGCCTTGATTTCGAGGTCTACTATAACTAATAAAAAGCGGCTTCCAGTTATCTTTGCGAGTAGCCAAATAATTTTCTACCATCTGAGCAGCATGCTTGCTAATGAAGACAATTCGAGTCTTGGACCCTTTTCCGCGTATCATGAATTCGCGGCGGATGAGGTCAATACGGTCACGGTCAAGATTTACGACTTCACTGACGCGGAGCCCTGTTGAATAAAGTAATTCTACAATTGCTCTATCACGCAGGCCTGAAACTTTGGAAGTATCAATGGTGTCGAGTAAGGCCTGGATCTCATCAGTATGAAGAAATTCGACACTGCGTTGCTCTAATTTGCCAACATCTACTTTCTCAGGAGTAAGGGTGGCAATGTCCATTTTGAGGAGATATTTGAGAAAAGCACGCAAAGCAATCATATGATAACTTTGGGTCTTTTTGCTTAATGGTAAACCATGCTTGTCAGTGACGCGGTTGAGATATAATCGATATTTCTGGGTAATAGTAGTAGTAATCTCATGTGGTCTGATCAAGCCAGCAAAGTCAACAAAGCGCATCAAGTAATGCTGATAATTGATTATCGTTTTCATCGCTTGATTTTTATTGATCTCAGCATGCTCTAGGAACTCGGTGATGTAGTCGACGATGCTTTTATTGTCGATCATAATTTGTAGTCTGACAAAAAGAGTTTAACCACTTTGGCTGGAAAATGAAATTGCGAAGTGCGAATTCTGGCTTCAGTCATCGGGCATCAGGTTTCAAGCTTCATTACTTTTCCCAACGGGACCATTTTGTTGCCACTTTCCACTCTTTTTAAAGTACGCTAATATCCAGCCGGTTTGTTAATCGGGGATCGTCTAATGGTAGGACAACAGCCTCTGGTGCTGTGAGTTGGGGTTCGAGTCCCTATCCCCGAACCACGCGCGTGTCACGGTGCGAGGCGTATCATCCTTATACTTATTCTCTTTTGCAGTGTTAGCTTATGGTTAGTGCCCGAAAGATTAGGATAAGAATATTCAAATTATATACATGTCCACTAAAAAGCTGCCTTTTACGAGTGAACAAATTAAGTGCATTATTCAAAAGTATCCTACGCCTTTTCATATTTATGATGAGGCGGGCATTCGTGAAAGTTGTCAGGAATTACTTGGTGCTTTTAATTGGGCCCCAGGGTTTAAAGAATATTATGCTGTCAAAGCCTTGCCCAATCCTAGTATTTTAGAAGTAATGAAGTCTGAGGGTTTGGGGGTTGATTGTAGTTCTTTGGCTGAACTACTTTTGGCTGAACGAGTGGGGTTCTCAGGTCACGAGATTATGTTTACCGCCAATGATATGCCTAAGGAAGATGTAGTAAAGGCTCTACAGCTTGGGGCAATTATTAATTTGGATGATATTACTCATATTTCATTCATTGAGGAATGTGGCCAATTTCCTGACACTATTTGTTTTCGTTATAATCCTGGTTCAGCTCGGGATGGTAATGCTATTATTGGTAAACCTGAAGAGGCGAAATATGGTCTGACACGTGAACAATTATTTGAAGCTTATCGTTTAGCTCAGGTGAAAGGAGCAAAACATTTTGGTTTGCACACTATGGTGGCTTCTAATGAACTAGATCCTCAATATTTTGTAGATACTGCTGAAATGGTTTTTGCTTTGGTGAATGAAATTAGTACGAAGTTAGGGATTAGGTTTGAATTTGTGAATTTAGGTGGTGGTATTGGCATCCCATACAAACCACAACAAGCAGCTGTGGATTTGAATAGTATTGGTCAAGGAGTGAAAGCAATGCATAAGAAATATATTGAGGATGCAGGTTATCCATCATTGAAAATTACTATGGAATGTGGGCGGTTTATTACTGGTCCGCATGGCTATTTAGTGACTACAGTTTTACATCTCAAACATATCTATCGCGATTATGTCGGTCTTGATGCCTGTATGGCCAATCTGATGCGCCCAGGTATGTATGATGCATATCATCATATTACAGTCATGGGTAAAGAACAGTTGCCTCATGATCACATTTATGATGTGACTGGTGGCCTATGTGAAAATAATGATAAATTCGCTATTCAAAGATCTCTACCTGAGATAGAACGTGGTGATATTGTCATTATTCACGACACTGGAGCTCATGGCCATGCAATGGGATTCAACTATAACGGTAAATTACGTTCAGCTGAATTGCTATTGCATGCAGATAATAGTGTTCAAATGATTCGAAGAGCTGAAACCTTAGATGATCTATTTGCTACATTGAATTTCTAGGGGAGTATAGGCAATGACGACTGATGTCTGAGGTTCGAGGTCTGAAGCTTGGATTGTAGATAGTTCAAATTCTAGATTCTCAATTGGATGGCATTGAGGTGGATTTTTTTGTTAGCACTGCAGAGAGGCATTCAGAATGAAACCCTTGAGCTACAATTCGCACTTCGCAATTCTCAATTTCATGCTGCTCTCTGCATTCTGAATTTTGCATTTTTACCTGCCCCATTTTTCTATAAATACGCATTTCAAATGTTCTGATTCCGACCAGTGTGGGTGCTTGGGGAAGTCTCTATCAGCACCACATTCTTTGAAGATTTTGGCAGATGGGGGGAGTGCTTTTTGTAGTACTTGTTTGAACTGTACTTGTGACCATTGGCTATAATTGGTACAGCACATCAAAATTCCATTCTTGCTTAAGAGTGCATAAGCTTCTTTTGCTAATCTAGAGTAATTCTCAGGGACGGAAAATGTGCCCTTTTTATTTTTTGAGAATGTGGGAGGGTCTAAAATGATTAAATCGTATTGAATGCTTTTTCTAGTACAATAAGCAAAGTGGGCAAAGGTATCACTACTGATCGCTTCATGTTTCGGGGGAGTCAAATCATTAATGGCTAAATTGTGTTGGCTCCATTCAGTATAAGTTTTGGCTAAATCAATACTTTTGGTACT
>JACCDN010269573.1_pt1 | contig 24443 bp, 24 predicted proteins | sample 7441691 | NCBI WGS metagenome assembly JACCDN01 (sample SAMN15323439, study PRJNA562643) | freshwater metagenome | isolation source: river surface water | place: USA:Blue River Watershed | collected 2017-08-16 | reverse complement strand
GTTCGTAAAAATTCAAACATAGACTCCAGAATTATTGCACGTTTGAATTATGGAAGTCTTTATATCCACGAATGAATGTTTTGGCATCCATGGCACTCTTTCCTTCGATCTGGAGCTCCAAAACTTGGATTGAACCATCCTTGGTACCAATATGTACGGTTTCATTATCGCATTGTATCTGTCCAGGAACAAGCGACTCACGGGACGGTTGGATGTGGATAAGTTTGAGGCGTTTGCTATTCCACATGGTCCATATTCCAGGCCAGGGGGTGAAGGCTCGGTATTGATTATATATTTCAGAAGTGGTTTTGTGCCAATCAATTTTGCCATCGTCTCGGGTCAAAAGTTTGCAATAGCTCGCTTCGTTATTATTTTGTGCTTTTGGTTTGATACTTTCATCAATATAAAGAGGCATGACTTCAAGGAGGGCTTCAAGTGCCAGTGGCATGAGTTTTTCTCGCAGAGTCAAAAATGTATCATCGGCTGCTACGGGTAATTGTTTTTGCATCAAGATTGGTCCTGTATCCATAGTCGCATCCATTTGCATAATCGTCACACCTGTTTTGGTATCTCCATGCAAAAGGGACGCCTGAATCGGTGTTGGACCGCGGTAGAAGGGTAACAGAGATGGATGAATATTGATTGTTTTATGCCGAGGGATAGAAAGCAATCGTTCTGGAATAATTCGGCCATATTCAATAACAATTGAGACATCAAAATCATCAACTGGAAAAGAAAAATTTTTCAAGGTCTCTGGCTGAACAACTGGAATTTTATGTTTTTTGGCCAGGACTTTGGTCAAAGGGGGAGTGAGAATTTGTTTTCTTCCCACCGGTTGATCTGGCTGAGTAATAACCAAGATAACTTGAAAAAAAGGAAAATCAATCAAACCTTGTAAAATAAAGGCAGCAAACTCATGGGTTCCAAAAAATACGATTTTTGTTTTTTGCATAGATTCTGTCACAGGCTCCTATTTTGGTAGTATAACATAAAAAAGAGCTTTTGGAAGCTCTTTTATTTTTCGGCAGTATATGTATCTTTGGCCTTGTCAATGAAGAGAATCCCATCAAGGTGATCAACTTCATGCTGTATCACCCGGGCAAAGAATTTTTTGGCTTCAAAAGAAATGGGGTTTCCTTGTTCATCAAGCGCCTCTACTTGAATAGTAGTATAACGTTTGACCTTTCCATATACTTTAGGAACAGAAAGACATCCTTCTGTATCCCACTCTGTTTTACGGCTGGTTTTTGTCCAGACTGGGTTAATCAAAACAAGGTCATGTTTCTTTTCAGGAGTTGCTTCGCGGCCAACAATACAAATACGAATATTTTTTCCCACTTGTGGGGAAGCAATACCAATACCATCATCTGCATACATGGTTACTATGAGGTTTTGTATAAATTCTTGTGTATCTGATTGAAGCACAAAATCACGTGTTACTTCTTTGGAACGTTCACGTAAACTTGGTGTTGGAATTGTGACAATTGGTAAAATCATGGTGAAAAAATCGAATTTGGTCTTGGATCCACTTTCCAGCTTTCTCCAAGATTTTTATTTATTTCCTTGAGTATTTCCATCCAGTTATTTGGCTCTAATAAGAGAATTATACCATACCAATATTTTTTTCGAAAATAGTTGGGCTGGAGCTCTATTGGGTCATACACTATACCCTTATTTTGTGTATTTGTCAATATCTTTTCAATCAATATTTTGTTTTTTTGGGCCTCTTGTTGGGCTTCGGTCTTGTTCACACCTCCGAGGAGGTATTTAACCATATATGAATACGGCGGATAAGAAAAGATTTTTCTTTTTTTGAGATCGTTGCGATAAAAGACATCCGGGTCAATCAGGGTCTTCCAAAAGGTATGGGTGGGGGAATGGGTTTGGATAAAAAATTTACTTTCGTCTCTGCGTTCATACTGTATTTTTTGGATCAGGTGCCAGAGGCGTTCTTCGGACATATATTCAGGAGCCGAGAGCATGCTGTCGAGGTTGATACAGACGCATACTCCAATATTGGACCAGTCGAGGTATTGAAAGGCGAGTTCGGTGCCAATAATGATTTTTTTTCCGGTTTCTCTCAGTTTATTTATCATCGATTCTTTTTCTTCGTCACTATCGAGTCGAACAATGGTTGCATTGGTTTTGTTTTGAAAATGATTCAGAATTTGTTCGATTTGTTTGGTACCATAGCCCGCAAACATGAGAATGGATTTTCCACATTTGGGACAAAAAAGCGGAATAGTAGCTGATGTTTTGCAATAATGACAGTGGAGTTGTTTTTTATCAGCATGATAGACACGCGGATTTTGGCAGGTAGGGCAGGCATCGCGATAACCACAATCCTTGCAAAAAATTGAAGTCGCATTTCCTCGGCGATTCAAAAAGAGAAACACATCTTTGTCTGTTTGTTCAATCGCTTTTTGTACACTGTCAGAGACAAAATAATCATTTTTGTGCCCGATCTTTTCACTATTCAAATCAATAAAACTTGGTTGACCTTTTGGGATTTGTCGGATCACGCCAATGGTTTTGTGTGATTCAATCGTCTGTTCACCAAGAGTATAATTGTTTTGGTAGAGATGATAATAGGTATCACTCGTTGGGTGAGAGCTGGTCAAGATAAGTTCAGCTCCATGGAGTTGACACAGATGCTCTGCAATATCTTTTACCTGTATGCGTGGGGCACTTTCTTCATTTTTGTGATTTTTTTCTTCTTCAGCATCAATGACAATAGTTTGAAGTTGATAAAACGAAAGAAACAGAGCACTGCGGGTCCCTACAATAATATCTACCTCACCATTACGAATTTTGAGCCAGGTATCAAATTGTTTTTTTGGGCTGAGCTCACTATGCCAGATGGCTGTGCGAGTATTGTCTCCCAAAGTTTTTGCAATTTTTTGGAGCAAATGAATTTCTGCGGCAATGATCAGTGTCTGTGGCTGGTGGTAGGAAATCAGAATATCTGTGTGTTCTTGTTCATTGAGGTATTGTACAAATTTTGGTTTAAAATTTTTGGTTGAGGGTACAAGCGATGGAAATGGTAGGAGCGAAAGAGTTTGGAGTTTTCTTTTTTGGAGAGGGAGAAGGCAACTCTCGAGGAGGCTGCCAAAAGGAATATTGTAGGCCAGAGAAGTTTGTTCGAGAAATGTCAGTATATCTTTTTGTAAAAATGGTACAGGTGATACGACGGAAAGAATATCTTTTATTTTTTGGCCATACAGACTTTTTTCTTCCAAAGATAAAACAAGTCCAAAGAGATTGGACTTTCGAAAAGGTATTGATACCAGATGCCCGACCTGGAGTGATGGTTCCAGCTGTTCGGGTACATGATAATCACAAATTGAAAGATTTTTCGGTAAACGTTTTATCGGAACAATGCGTGCGTACATATTCTTTCACTAGAAGTGAAAATTCCCAGTCAAATATCCAACTCCAAAGGGATGTTCATAACAATAATTTTCAAACTGATAGTCAATATTTTTCAAGATACCAAGCAGAATTAACAGGGATTGGTACATGCACTGATGAGCCGATGTAACCATGGTCTCGTCAATTTGGGTAAGGCCAAGCGTATTGCGTGTATGGAGTAATTCTTGAATTTTGTCATCAAACTCTTTTCCTTTTGGACTATAGGGTGCTGGTGATTTTTTTGTCAAACAGTGTGACATGTCGCCAGAGGCAATCACGGCAATTCTTTTTTCTGAAACAAGAATAATTTCCTTGAGGAGCTCTCCAAAAGCAACATGTTCTTTACTCGAAAGGCTACTATACCCAATAGGAACTATTTTTACATGAGGCAAGTGGGCCGTAAGATACGTGAGAGGTACACTGGCACCATAGCGAATTTTTTCTTCATTTACAAGGCGTATAGGAAGATGATAATTTTTTCCTGTATGGGCAATTCTCGCTCCAAAATCTCCACCACCATTCCATTGTTTTGTGGTGACTACATCGCCAAATTCTTCAAAAGAAGAGGTGAATTTTTCATGTACATTAATAACAAACGCTTCTTCATGAAGTGCTTCGTGAGGAGAAATAATAAAAATGATTTGTGGGTGAGAAAGATAGAGATCCTCTTCAAGTTTTAGGAGTGCTTCTTTTGTCTTTTTTACTTTACTGATATTCTCTTTTCCAATATTTTCTATCAAAAGTGGCGGATGAGGAGTAAGAGCTGCAAAAACGAGTGACATAGGTAGGAATTAAAATTCTTTCAGAGCCCAGCGGGTGAGTTTTTCTGGATCATCAAACCGTTTGTCATAATCAGGGTTTCCCATGGTTATGACAATAAAACGTTTTTTGTCAGTTTTTCTCTCGACGAGCATAACCAGTCCTGATCCAGATTCTATCAGATAGCCAGTTTTACTTGCAATAATTGTAAAAGGGAGGTCTGTCCGTTTTATAAGTAAGTTACTATGACTATCAAAATGGCTTGGTTTTTTATCAATATCTAAAGTTTCTTCATAGGTATACTCTTTTTGCGCAAGGGTGTCACGGAGAGTTTTATTTTGTGTGCTTTGCATGAATACTTTCAAATATTCTCTGGCTGTTGAAATATTGCCGAGATCGGCTCCACTTGGTTCAGTAAATTTGGTTTTTGAAAGTCCCCAGACGTTTACTTGTGAATTCATGTCTTTGATGAATTTACTTTCATCTTTTTCTATGCCATCAACAATCATTCTTGCTGCTGTATTATTTGATGAGATAAGCATGGTAGATAAAAGATCTGAGTTTTTTACTTTTTCTCCATCAACAAGTCGAAAAGTTCCATACATTCCTTTGTGTTCTTTGCTATCAAAAGTAATTGATTTACTCAAGGAAAGATTTTTTTTCAGAAGTGTATGAGCGGTCATCACCTTGGTAAATGATGCAAGAGGGCGAACAATATCAATATTTTTTCCAGCTAAAATTTTTCCAGTATCAGCTTCAGCTACCAGATACGTATTGACGTTGGTTTCAAATTTTTTGCCTACATAGGTTGTTTTACTTTCATTCACCGCATACATTTTTCCAGTATCAACAAATAGCGGAAGTCCATCTGGTCCAAGCTTTACTGTATCATATGTTTGGGCAGGAGTCGTCGGGGTAATAGGAGAAGTGGGTGGTTTGGCTCCATCATCAGTATCAAATTCAGTCGCAATTGATTCTGGAAGTGCCAAGGCTGGTCCAATTGGATACAGAGAACTCATCAGCTCATTGGTGGTAATCACATTGCTCCACTGATATCCCAGTGCGAGGAACATTTTTTCATTACTAATATGTCGTTTTTTCCCATTTTCCACAACATAAATTTTAGGAGAAGTTGGTGTTTTCAAAAGTGTTCCATCTGGAAATTTAATTGGATCACCTGCAGTTGCTTTTTGAAGTTCTTGAATCGTTCCGTTTCGTAGTTTGAGATTTGGAAATGCAATCCCAGCAACTTTTGGATCAAGCAGTGCATGTGAAATTTCGTCTTTTATAAAATAAGAAGACTGTACTTCTTTGACAAAGATTATTTCACCAAATGGATGGGTTGCATTTTTGAGCGTAATGACATCGCCTGTTGGCATGGTTGCAATATCTCCACTTTCAACTTCGAGTATTTCTTCTGGGTTATATCCAATTTTTTTCACCGTCGCTGCGGAATCAAATGGGCGGAGCGTGTCATCATCGAGAAGATAATAGTCAGATCCAGCTTTCAAGATGGAATAGTTTGGAAAACTAATAGGCGTCCCAAGTGGATAGCGGCTAATTTCTCCTTCAGGCACAACCAAGATACGTTTTGGGTCATAACGAGTGATCAGTGCACTCATGTTTTCAAAAGCCCGTTTTTTCCCATCTTGAAGAAGATAAACAATTGGATCATTTTGAGATTTAAACAAGGTTCCGTTTGGATAAGCTCCTTCAAACCATTTTTGCCAGAGTTTCCAAAAATTTTCATTGCCTTGGATATGGGGAGTATAGGTATACAAAAAAGCAGTGGCATTGTTACTTGGAGTAACGCTTTGGCTATCTATAGTATAGGTTATATTGGCTTGTTTTATCCAAGATTGTGTACCTGCATTATCATAATACCAGCGCATAATGCCAGCCGCGCTATCAACCTGATTTCCAAATCCTTTGTATTTTTGAATTTTGGGGTCATCCATTGAGCACGAGTCACAGACTCCATAGCCGGTTGCCCAGTCCAATTGTTTTTGGGATGGATCAATATCACTAATTAAACTTTGTTCCTTTTGAAGTTTTACAAGAAGGTATTTTGGGCTAATTTGGTATTCCTGGGCTGTACGATAGATAATATCAGATGCCTTTCGCTTTTTCCCATCTTTATCTTCTACTCGATAATTGCGCAAATAGCTGCCTTTTTGATCGAGAAACAAATCAATATCACTGCGAGTCATGCTGTTTGCATCTTGCAACTCTTCGTCACTAATAAGGTAATTCGGGTTAAATTCCGCTGCAAATACAGAAAATGGGCCTAGGATATACGCTATACAGAGAACGTAAATAAGAGGTAGTTTGGTGCCTTTTTTCATATATTTTTTAGTATAGCATATCCCGAGAAATCGAAAAAGCCTAAGAGTGTGGTTAAGGTTGCCTTTTTGAGGCTTTTTTGGTAGTATAAGAGTACTTTATGATACCAGGAAAACTTTTTATTGTTGCTACTCCGATTGGAAATTTGAAAGATATTACAAATCGCGCTCTTGAAACTCTCAAGAGCGTTGATTGTATTTTATGTGAGGACACTCGGGTGACGCAAAATCTTTTACATCATTTTGAGATCAAAACACCAACTTTGAGCTATCATCACCACAGTGGCACAGAAAAAATGCAAGAAATCCGTGCTCTTCTCGAAGAAGGGAAAAATCTGGCTTTGGTCAGTGATGCTGGAACACCGGGCATTAGCGATCCAGGCAATATTTTGATTGAATTTTTGACGACAAGTGAGAGGCACCATCAGGTGGATGTGGTACCAATTCCAGGCGTATCTGCTTTGACTACAGCACTTTCTGTTTCTGGCTTTGCTACAGATAAATTTATTTTTCTGGGTTTTCCTCCACACAAAAATAAACGTCAACAATTTTTCAAGCAAGTGGCAGAGAGTGTTTATACGGTTGTTTTTTTTGAATCGAATCATCGTATCAAAAAGGCTTTAGACAATCTTGGTGCAGTTCTTGATCCTCAAAGAAAAATTTTTGTTGCTCGTGAACTCACCAAAAAATTTGAGACTCTGTATCGAGGAACTATTTCTGAATTAAAGACTCTCAACATTTCAGAAAAAGGGGAATTTGTTTTGGTTGTTGAACATTGTTCATAATATATGCTCTCTGATTATTATAAATATCGTTTGTATGAAATGCTGCCAGGCATTTCTGTTTGGCTGACTCTTCTTGGGGCAATTGTGCTTTCATTTACCCATCCAATAGCCATGATTTATTTCGTTATTATTTTTGATATCTATTGGCTTACGAAAGTAGTTTATTTTTCAAGTTACTTGATTCTCTCCTGGCTCCGTTTTCGCAAAGTGAGTCGCTCTGACTGGAAAAAAATTCTCTTTTCAGAAGTAAAAAATTGGGATGACAAACAGCATATCATTTTTCTTACTCTCTACAAAGAAGACTGGGAAGTCGTGGAAACTGCGATGCAAAGTGTTTGTGATTCTATCTATGACAAGACCAAGTTCACTATTGTTATTGCTGGAGAAGAAAGAGCCAAAGAACGATTTGATGAAGTTCTCTTGAATGCCAAGAAAAAATTTGGGAATTGTTTTGGAGATATTGTGGGCATTTTGCATCCTCAAGATTTGCCTGATGAAATCCCTGGGAAAGGATCAAACCTTCACTATGCTGAGAGCCGCATAAAAGAATATATTGATAAAAAAGGCTGGGAATACTCCAAGGTTATTGTGACTGTCTTTGATATTGATACGATTTGCCATAAAGAATATTTCAGTTATCTGACCTATCTCTACTGCACGCATCCTCGGCCAACACACACTTCATTTCAGCCTGTTGTGCTCTATAACAATAATATCTGGGAATCTCCGATGGTACTGCGTATTATGGCCTTTGGTACGACCTTTTGGATGCTTAATGCACTTTCTCGACATGACACACTTGTGACATTCTCGTCACATTCAATGAGTTTTCAGGCACTCTTTGATGCAGGCTATCATGACAAACGTATTGTAAGTGAAGATTCACGTATTTTTTTTCAATGTCTTTTACGGTATAATGGAGATTATGAAGTGACACCAATGTATATTCCTGTCTCGATGGATACGGTGCGTGATGATTCGTGGTGGAAGAGTATTGTGAATCTCTACAAACAAAAGCGACGCTGGGCGTGGGGGACAGAGCATATTCCCTACCTTCTCTGGGAATTTGGTAAAAAAGGAAAGCTGATGAAATTTCGTACCAAGTTCAAATGGGTTTTTGCCCAGTGGGAAGGGAAGTGGTCTTGGGCGGTGGTAGCGATTTTGATTACGATTTTGGGGCGATTCCCGATTTGGTTTGCACCAGACTGGGTGCGTGAGAGTGCGCTGTATTTCAATACGCCACATATTTTGCAGGTCTTAATGCGGGTGGCCATGATTGGTCTTTTTATCTCTGCAACGCTTAGCTTTTTGCTTTTGCCGAAGCGTCCGGAAACCTATCCGAAGCACGCATATCTTTCGATGGTGCTCCAGTGGACACTCTTGCCTGTTACTTTGATTATGGTAGGTGCTCTCCCTGCGATTGATTCGATTACACATTTGATGTTTGGGAAGTATTTGGGATTTAATGTTTCACAGAAAAAAAGAAAAAAATTGAGCTAATATTTGGGCTTGTATTTTCTTTTATGAGTTTCGAAGGAACTCGTATCAAGTGAAGATAAGAGTATATATTTTTCTTCTATTATGTTCAAAGGCTTTAAAGGATTTATATGTATTTGTTTTATTGCAGCACTTATTGGGAGTGCCTCTGCTTATGCATTTTATAAAATAAAAAATATTTCTCCAGAAAAGATTTTAACCAGTAACGTTGTTCAAAAAAAAGTAAATTCTTTGGTAGGAGATCCTACAGGTGATTTCTCTACATTATTACCTCAATTTTTGGGATTTAGTAAACCAAGAACATACCTTTTCTTATTGCAAAATAATACTGAAATGCGACCTGGGGGAGGCTTTATTGGAGTATATGCTACAGTGAGAATCGATAAAGGCCATGTCGAAGTATTAAAAGTTGAAGGGACTGAAACACTTGATGGTCAGGCACCTGATGATTGGAAGCAAACACCTCCTACGATTTTGAAAGAACATCTGAAGGTCGATCGTTGGTATTTCCGTGACAGTAATTGGTCACCAGATTTTTCTGTGTCAGCCCAGCAAGCTTTGGATTTTTATAAAGGTGAAAATGGTATTGCAGCAAATGAAATTGATACGGTGGTTGCATTTACTCCAACCGTACTTGAGCGTTTGATGAAAATCACAGGTCCTTTTACGGTAGAAGGAATTGAATTTACTTCTGAAAATGTCACTGAAACATTGGAATATCATGTAGAATATGACTATGCGAGAAATGGAAGAAGTTTTGAAAATAGAAAAGGAATTATTAAGGTTTTCATGGATGAACTTTTGGTACATCTGCGGGATAATGCATTTTCTCAGGTAGATGCCTATACCAAATTGGTTCACGAACTTGCCAAGGAAAAACACATCATTTTTTATTCGAAAGATTCTGAACTTGAACGAGTAATGGGAAATTTAGGATGGACCGGAAAAGTAAAATCAACTTCCGGTGACTATCTTTTATGGGTTGATGCAAATTTGGCTGCGCTCAAAACTGACCACGCTATGGTAAGAAATTTGACGTATACGATTGAACCTCGGGGAAATGAACTCGTTGCACGTGCAAGTATGAAATATACCAACACTGGCAAGTTTGATTGGCGCACAAGTCGTTACCGAACGTATGCACGAGTGTATGTTCCAGAAGGATCGAAGTTAATTGAAACAAAAGGTGCGATGAAGACAGATCGCAGTAAGGAAATTGGGACGACGGATCAGGGACAAGAACTTGGAAAGCAATGGTTTGGTGCGTTTATTGCCATTGAACCAGGTCAAACAGGAACTTTGGAATTTTTGTATACACTTCCTTCTTCAATTCGCGAGCAGATTGATGCAGGAAAGTATGAGCTATTAGCACAAAAGCAGCTGGGGCTCCCTGACAGTGCATTGACCTTACAGCTGAATTTTGGTAAGAATATACAGACGGCGACTCCTCCAGAAGAAGAAAAAAATTGGGGGAATCAGATCTATACCTTTGATTCAAACCTCGTATTAGATCGGAATTTTGTGGTTGGATTTTAACTTCTTTTTATGTTGGTAAAAAAAGTGGCAATTGACCTTGGAACCACAAACGTTTTGGTATATGTGCCAAAGCGCGGTATTGTGATTAACGAGCCGTCAGTCGTGGCGATTTCTAAAGAAGAGAAAAAAGTTTTGGCGGTAGGAATTGAAGCCAAAGAAATGATTGGACGCACTCCTGATACGATTGTAGCAGAGCGTCCACTCAAAGATGGTGTAATTGCAAATTACCGTACGACTGAAGCCATGCTGCGTTATTTTATCAATAAAGCACTTGGAGGTATTCGTATTTTCCGACCAGAAGTGATGATTGCTGTGCCTGCGGGAATTACTTCAACCGAGCGTCGTGCGGTCATAGATGCTGCCATGGCTGCAGGAGCAAGAGCGGCTTATATTATTAAAGAGCCTATTGTATCTGCTATTGGTGCAGATATTCCTATTGGAAGTCCTTCTGGACATATGATTGTAGATATTGGTGGGGGGACAGCTGAAATTGCTGTGATCTCACTCGGTGGAATTGTCTCTTGCGGATCAGTGCGTATTGGTGGAACTCGCTTTGATGCCTCGATTGCTGAATATATTCGTCGCAAGTATGGCCTGGCGATTGGTGATCGTTCGAGTGAAGATGTAAAGATCAAAGTCGGTTCAGCGATGTATATGGATAATCCACTTTCCATGGAAGTGAAAGGACGGGATAATGTAACTGGACTTCCTCGTACGATTAAGGTGACTTCAAACGATACAACAGAAGCTTTGCAACATGATCTGCAGGGTTTGATTGAGGCTGTTAAAGAAGTTTTGCACGAGACTCCACCAGAGCTCTCTGCTGACGTGATGGACAAAGGAATCATGATGGCCGGTGGATCGAGTATGCTGCGCAATCTTGATGCGCTTATTTCCGAAGCAACGGGGGTTGCTTGTTATGTGGCTGACGAGGCATTGCTCTGTGTGGCCAAAGGAACTGGTATTGCCCTTGAAAATCTTGATACATATAAGAGAAGTATTTTGGCGACCAAGTAATTGGATATGACCATCGCAATAGACGCATCACGGGCAAATAATATGCAAAAGACGGGCGTAGAATGGTACGCCTTTTTTTTGATTGAAGAGCTCAAAAAGATAACGCCACCGGATACAAAAGTGATTCTCTATTCAGAAAAGCCTCTAGTAGGAGAGCTGGCCATATTGCCCAAAAATTGGCAATCAAAAGTACTTCGCTGGCCTCCGAAAAGACTTTGGACGCAGATTCGTCTGAGCTTTGAAATGATCGTCTCTCCCCCTGATGTATTGTTTGTCCCAGCACATGTTTTTCCGATTTTTCACCCACGAAAAACAGTCATGACAGTACATGATGTGGCGGCTCTCAGGTTTTCACATATTTATACCAGATTTGAAAAATGGTATTCACTCTGGAGTGCAAAATTTGCTGCGAAAAGACTTTGGAAAGTCATTGTTCCAAGTATTTTTACAAAAAATGAAATTCAGGCTCTCACGAACAAAACAGACAATATTAGAGTTATACATCACGCATATAACAAAAGTTATAACCAGCAAATTTCTGAACAAGAAAGAAATGCTGTTTTAAAAAAATACCAGATTAAAAAACCATTTTTGCTCTTTATTGGAAGATTGGAAGAAAAGAAAAATATTGTTCGAGTGGTAGAGGCCTTTGACACTGTCAAAAAAGCTTTTCCTGATTTGCAACTTGTGCTGATTGGTAAACCTGGCTATGGATTTGAACAAGTACAAGAAAGAATACATAAAAGTACATTTCAAAAGGATATTCTCTGTCCAGGCTATGTTGATCAAAGCGATATACACAGTATCTTACAATCCACACAGGTGTTTCTTTTTCCAACACTCTATGAAGGGTTTGGTATTCCTGTGTTAGAGGCTTTTGCTTCTGGGGTTCCTGTGCTTACCTCCAAACATCACAGCACAGAAGAAATGAGCGGTGGAGCCGCACTCCTCGTTGATCCATTACATACAGATGATATTGCACAGGGGATAGAGAAGTTATTACAAAATCCTGAGTTGCAAAAGCAATATATTTTGCAGGGACTCAAACAAACAGAAAACTTTTCTTGGGAAAAATGTGCACGAGAAACATTGAATCTTTTGTTATCTGCTTAATCTATGGAAACACTTATTGGACACCAACCAACATTAAATTATTTTGAAAAAATGATTTCGCAAGGAAAACTTCATCATGCCTATGCTTTGGTTGGACCTGAACATGTTGGTAAAACAACCCTTGCCAAGCATATTATTGCAAAAATTTTCAAAATACCAGTAGAAAAAGTTGAGATTCATCCAGATTTTTTGCATGTAGAAAGAATTGATGAAGAGGGAAATCTAAAAAAAGATATTACGGTTGAACATATTTCCAGTGTTACCAGTAAGGTGATGATGACACCCTTTGCCTCTTCGTACAATGCTATCTTGATTGAAGATGCCCATAAAATGAATTCTTATGCTGGGAATGCGCTGCTCAAAACACTTGAAGAACCTGCGACACCAACGATTTTTTTCCTTTTAACCGAAAGCACAGATTTGCTTTTGCCAACGATTTGTTCTCGTCTCCATCCACTTCAGCTTTCTCGTGTTCCAATTGATACCTTGTGTACAGAACTCCAAGAGAGTTTTGGCCAGGATCCAGATTTTGAAGAAATGATCTATTTATCTTCAGGACTTCCTGGTTTTATTATAAAATGGCATGAGGATAAAGAAAGCTTTGAAGAATATAAAAAAGAAGTAAAAAGATTTTTTGCCCTTTTTGATAAACCTTTCTTTGAAAAAATAGCGTTGGTAGAACCATTATTTACTGAAAAAAAGAGTCATTTAGAAGGTAGAAAAGAGCTGATCGATATACTGCGTATTTGGGAGCAGTGTATTCAAATTTTGATTCAGCGGCCACAGAATTTTTTTGGTTTTCTCACCTTTCCCCAGCTTTCCTCTAGTATTGTAGTACCAATATATGATAGTATAGGAGAGGCAATTTCTGGCCTTGGCCAGAACATTCATCCAAAGCTTTTAGTAGAAAATATTCTTTTACAAATACCCTAATATTTAAAACCTAGTTATCGTATATGAAGAAAAACCTTTTCGTTTTCCTCGGAACTCTGGCAGGGCTTTTGCTCGTCGGAGCGAGTTGTTCACCGTTTGGTGGAAGTTCAGCTGCAACGACGACTGGACCAGCGGGGGTATTTGTATCTACAGACAAAGCCGAAACATGGAAAGCAATTTCTATTTTACCAAAGCCAGGAGAGCCACAGAGTCTTTCTAGTGTAAGTGTCTACAAATTGGAAATTGACCCTCATGACAATAATACGCTCTACTGGGCATCAAGGGGAAATGGTCTTTTTTATACCTATGATCTTGGTAAAACGTGGCAACAATCAGCAAACCCGTTGAATACAGGATTTGTTTATAGTGTTGCTATAAATCCAAAAGACAAATGTATTTTGTATGCCACGAATGGTGCTCGCGTATTTGAAAGTACTGATTGTAACCGCACTTGGAGTGAAATCTACCGCGAACCTGCACAAGATCGTGTGGCCGCTGTAGTTACGGATAAATTTGCGCCAGAGCGTGTCTATGCCTTGAAAAGTCGTGGAGATGTCTTGGTGAGTAATGATACAGGTATTAGTTGGCAGTTGGTAAAACGCCTTAACACCAATGTGGTGTCACTGACGCTTGATCCATATAAAGAAGGTGTGATCTATGTAGCTACTGAGAAAAAAGGGTTGTTCCGCAGTGATGATGGGGGAAAAAATTGGACGTCAACGGAAAAAGCACTCAAAGCCTTTACTGGGGGAACCGAATTCCGTCGCTTTGTCATGAGTCCTACGAAAGAAGGCGAAGTCTATTGGATCTCTACCTATGGTATTTTGAAATCAACTGACCGAGGAAGTACTTGGGCGCCATTCAATACCCTCAATTCACCTGGTAGTATCAAGATCTATGGCTTTGCAATTAATCCAAAAGATGACCGTGAAATGTACTATACTGGAACGATTGAAAACCGTTCAGTTCTTTACAAAACCATCGATGGTGGTGTAACATGGATTACTAAGAAACTACCTAGTGACCAGGTACCGACTGCCTTGGTGATTCACCCTGAAAAGGATAACACGCTGTTTCTTGGTTTTACTATTCCACCGAAACAATAAAATTAACTACCGTATTACAGTAATTAATGAAAGACATTTTATGCATACTATTCTGGAAATGTACAAAGGAGAATTCGCTGGTGTAATTGATCACCTCAAGCAAGATATTACATCGCTTCGTACAGGTCGAGCTACTCCTGCTATTGTTGAAGATGTTCAAATTGAAGCCTATGGAGGAAGACAGCCACTTAAGGCAGTGGCTTCTATTAGTGTGGCGGATGCCAAAACATTGAATGTAGATCCATGGGACAAGACACTCATGCAAGCCGTTGAAGTGGGATTACGCAATTCGCCACTTGGTATTAGTCCAGTGAATGATGGAAAATTGATTCGTATTCCACTTCCAGATCTTACTCATGAGCGCCGAGCAGAGCTTATCAAAGTATTACACCAAAAGCTGGAAGCCGCTCGTATTTCTCTTCGCAAAGTACGAGAAGATGTTCGCTCTGCTGTAGATCAGGCCTACAAGAATAAAGAATTAGCAGAAGATGAAAAATTTTCACTCCAAGATGAAATAGATAAGGTTGTAAAAGATTATAATGATAATATCAAGCAAATTGGAGAAGATAAAGAAAAAGAAATTCAAACTATTTAACAGAGGAGAGCACACGTGTGCTTTCTTTTTTTCAAAATTATTATTACTCTTATGAATATATTTCTTCGTTGGATTGTCAATGCTGTGGCTCTTATGATCATTGCCTATATTGTGCCGGGTATTGAAGTCAGTGGTTGGTATAGCGCCTTTATTGCTGCGCTGGTACTTGGTCTGATCAATGTATTTTTGCGTCCACTGCTTTTGATCTTGACTTTGCCTGTGAATATTTTGACTCTTGGACTTTTCACTTTTATACTGAATGGACTTTTGTTTTATTTTGCCAGTAGTATTGTCAAAGGATTTACTGTTGGCGGATTTGGCGTTGCACTACTTGGTTCTCTTATTATGACTGGTATAAATGTTTTGGCTCATAGCATTTTCAAAAGAAATCAAAGAGATGGAATTTAATATGAAAAACCATTCATCACGGCGTGCTGGCAAAGGCAAGACTGCCTATCGTACCCCAAGTACCTGGAAATCTGGTCGGCCAGAACTGCTCAAAAATCAAAATGCGCATGTACATATAAAAGCCACAAATAAAAAATTTCGTGCCCATCCCAGTCCGTTTTCTCATTAATATTATTGTATGAAAAGTTGGAAGATTCTGTCAGTGGGTGGTTCAATTATTGTGCCGCAAGGGGGATTTGATATTGATTTTCTCAAAGGGTTTCGGCGTCTTATTTTGAAACGCATTTCCCAAGGAGAAAAGTTTATTATTGTGATTGGTGGGGGAGCGCCTTGCCGTGACTACCAAAATGCTGCTCGAGCTCTCGGAAAAGTCACCCCACAGGATCTGGATTGGATTGGAATTGGTATGACCAAAGTCAATGCCGAGTTTGTTCGTGTGATGTTTGGAGATTTGGCGCATAGCGAAATACTGTCCGATCCCACCAAAAAAGTAAAAACTGCTAAACCGATCATTGTGGCAGGTGGATGGAAGCCTGGATTTACTACTGATCACAGTGCGGTCAAATTTGCCGAGAGCTATGGTGTCACAGAAGTCTACAACCTATCCAATATTTCCTATGTCTATGACAAGGATCCCAAAAAATTTGTCGATGCAGTAAAAATAGAACGAACGGATTGGAAGCATTTTTGCGCAGAAATTATTCCCAAGGATCGAACCCCTGGCATGAATACGCCATTTGATCCAATGGCAAGTAAAGTAGCCAAAAAACTCAATCTCAAAGTATCTTTTGTTGATGGACGCAATCTCACAGAAGTGGCGAAAGCACTTTCTGGAAAAAAATTTATGGGGACAGTGATTGAATAGTATGAATATCAAAGAATTATTACAAGATTTGTTCTATCCTGGAAGATTTCTCATCATCGGCCAAATAAAAGAAGAGTATGTTGCACTCTATGGAGTAACTGGCAGAAATATTTCGAGCAAAGCCAAGAGATATGTAGAAAGTGCGGATAAAACATATATTACGGTCGAAGCGACAGATCTATCTATCATGTCTCAAGGCAATTTGGATCTACTTCAGTACAATCCAGTGTATTTTTTTGACAATGGAATGGTTATTGGCAATGGTAGACAAACTGATAAAGTTCAAAAGCTCGATGGCACCTCTGCTGCAGATGAACTCAAAACATCACTTCAAGCAGAATCCTATGAAGATGATAAATACCAAACTCCTCGAATTACTGGCTGTATCATGAAAAATGAAAGTGGAGTTACTGGAGCGTTGAATATCATTCGGTCTGATGAAAACGGAGACCCACAGAGAGATATTTTTTCTCTTTCTTTTGAACCTCAACAAGCTCAGTTTATCTCAACCTACAATGGGCCAAATATTCGTCCGACTCCTTCATTTGTGGGCAGTCCACGAAGTATTGATATACAGGCGAGTGATTTATTGAGTTTGGTGCAAGAAGTGTATGACGCTCTGTCTCCTCAGGAGAATGAAGAAGATCTGCGAGTCGCAGTGGTTGGCATTGCTTTTGATAAAAATCTGGAAAACAGAAATGTTTGTATTATCAATAGTGTAGATGTATAATCTCGTTATCAATGGAAAAAAATCGCTCAAAAGGCGGTTTTTTTGTACTTGAAATTTTGTCTTCACTCAGGTAGTCTAAGAGTGTATCCTTCGAAAGATTCATCACCCTTATGAAAAAATCCCTTTACGACGTATATACCAGTACCCAGGAAGCCTGGGATGCTATGAAAACGAGTATTACCTATGCCAAGAAATCTATTTATTGGGAGGTTTTTATTTTTGTGGATGATAAAATTGGCAGTTCTTTTTTTGATATTCTGGAACAAAAAGCTCGTGACGGGCTAGATGTAAGACTCATTATTGACTCGCTTGGAACATTTTGGTTTAGTAAAAATAGAGTGGAATCTTTGAAAAAAGCAGGTGTTGAGTTGTTATTTTTTCATGACCGCAAAAAAAAATACCGTGGCTGGTGGAAAAGACTCTGGTCACGAACGCACCGAAAAATTTTGATTGTTGATGAAAAAACTGCTTTTATTGGTGGAGTCAATGTCAAACAAGAAATGGCAGACTGGCTCGACATGCATGTCAAAGTCGAAGGAAAGATTGTTCGTTCCATCCTGCGCTCTTTTGCCAAGATGTATATCATCTGTGGTGGTGACAAAAAAAATGTTTTGCATCTTTTGAAATATCGGTTTCGTATTCGTACTGACGGTATTGATGTCATCTATGACGATGCCAATACTCCACGCTCACGTGTAAGAGAAAAATATACCGAGGCACTGCTCAAAGCTCGCGAGCGTGTCATTCTCTTTTCTCCGTATTATTTTCCAGACAAAGAATTTCTCAAAGCCCTTTGGGCAGCGCAGCGCCGCGGAGTTCGTGTTGACCTGCTTATTCCATTTCGTACAGATTTGCGTGTGGTCACTTATGCTGCATATTTTCTCTTTACGCTCATGAGTAAACTCGGTGTCAAAGTTCACTTGACCAAACAAATGATGCATGGCAAAGGTTTTATTGTTGATGATGACTATGCAATGGTCGGAAGTAGCAATATTGACCACACCAGTTTTTATGATTGTTATGAAGCCAATATTCTTATCAAAGACAAAGATTTTGTGAATCGTGTCAAAAACAAGCTCGAACTCTGGATGAAAGACTCGGATGAACTCGATACAGTGTCTTGGGATAAACGAGGAATTTGGCAAAAAATAAAAGAATGGGTTGCCTACAAACTCTATACCCTCTGGTATAAACGCGCAGATATCAAACCATATGACATTGAATTTGAACCAAAAAAATCAACCACCTCTGTCAGACCGGATGAGACCACAAAGCCTCAATGATTTTGTTGGGCAAGAACAGATTGTTGGTCGCAATACCTTACTGCGAAAACTGATTGAACAAGATGAGATTCGTTCTCTCATTTTTTGGGGACCACCGGGAGTAGGCAAAACTACCCTTGCTTCTATTATTGCGCACCAAACCGGAGCATATTTTGTCAGTCTTTCGGCCGTATCAAGTGGCAAAGCAGAACTCGTAAAAATCATCAAAGAATCTCAAGAAAGATTGCAAAATCAGCAGCGAACGATTCTTTTTATTGATGAAATTCATCGTTGGAACAAGGCGCAGCAAGATGCATTGTTGCCCTATGTAGAAAATGGAACGCTCATTCTCATTGGGGCGACCACAGAAAATCCTTCGTTTGAAATTATACATGCGCTTTTGTCTCGATCTCAGGTTTTTATCTTAAAACATTTGGAACAGAACGATATCGTGAGGCTCCTCAAGCGTGCGCTTGCCGATAGTGAAAGAGGGCTAGGAAATCTCACCATAGAAGTTGACGATGCTGTTTTGGGAATACTCTCTGATCTCTCTGATGGCGATGCTCGGCGTGCACTGAATGGTCTGGAACTGGCTGTTTCTGCCAAGAAAAAAAACGATAAAAAAATAATTTTGACAAAAGAAGATATCAAAGAAGCTTTGCAACGAACGCATCTTATTTTTGATAACAAAGGCGAAGAATTTTATAATATTATCTCGGCACTGCACAAATCTATGCGTGGAAGTGATCCGAGTGCAGCACTCTATTGGCTGGCTCGTATGCTCGAAGGGGGAGCTGATCCACTCTATATCGCCCGTAGAGTCATCAGATTTGCCTCAGAAGACATTGGTATGGCCAATAGCGAGGCACTGGTACAAGCCAATGTGGCCTACGATGCCTGCCACAAAAATGGCATGCCTGAATGTAGTGTAAATCTCGCCCAAGCAGTGGTGTATTGTGCCAAGAGTGCCAAATCCAATCTTCTCTATACTGCCTACAAACAAGCCGCCGAAGATGCCAAAAATACTTCACATCTTGGTGTGCCGCTGCATATTCGTAATGCTCCGACCAAATTTATGAAAAATATTGGCTATGGCAAAGACTACAAATACAATCCAGATTTTGATGAACCTGTGGCTCAGGATTATTTGCCAGATGAACTCAAAGGAAGAGATTATTTGAAGAAATAATCTCTTCTTACTTTTTTATCCAGAGTCCATTCAAAATAAAAAGTCCAAGGAATGCTCCAGTTCCAATCCACAGGCCATTTGAGCCTCCGAGACTATAGAGAAATCCGCACAAAAGAGGACTCAATATAGAAGAAATTGGTTGTGAGGCATTATAAATACCAAAGAATTTTTCCCGCTCAGATTTTTTGGCGATTTTGAAAAAATAGGTTTCTTTGATTGGTTCAATCCAAGCTGCTCCAATATTGACTGCACAAAACGCCAGCAAAAGCAGATAGGGTTTGCTATAGAGGAGGGGAAAGAAAAATGCAAAAAACGCCAGGATAGAAAATCCAAGGGTAATCGAAAGGCGAATACTGCGATTATCTGCAAATTTTCCAGCAAATCGTTCGAGTAATATAAGGGGCACAGCAGAGAGTGCAATAACCCATCCTACAATATTGTCACTAAATCCGAGATTGCTAATTTCGAGTGGAATATAGATAATACTGACTTTCCACCAGAAGTTTAGGCCTAAAGACACGAGAAAAACTTTTCGAAATTCTTTGTTTTTAAAATAAGATTTTATATTGGAAAAAAGTTCGCCAATACCTTCTTTATGTGTTCCATGTTCAATGTGAGGATGTTTTTGGTAAATATGTTGATACTGAAACAGAACGAGTGCGATAATATAAAATATTGCGGCAAAGACAAATATCGATGAATGTCCAAAATATTTGGAAGCATATCCTCCAATCAAGGGGCCGATGAGAAGCCCAATATTGCTAAACATGTAAAATTTTCCTTCAGCTTTCCCGAGATCTTTTTTCTTGGTAAAATCTGAAATAAAAATATTGAGTGCCACGCCAAAGGTAATAATACAGATAATACGGGGGATATCGAGGCCCGCTATATGCCAAATCTGCTCGGCAAAAGTCATACTCAGAAGCGCAAGAATCGTCAGAAAAAGAGTTGCTTTGGCAATCGTGACTTTGGAAAACTTTTGAAAAACAACGGTGCTATAAATCGAGGCGACGAGAATAATAACCGCAATAATCGAATAATAATATCCCACCGAACTCTCACTTTGCAATTTTTCTAGTAAAATCAACGGAAAAATAGTAAAGACAATTCCATTCCCAATACCTGTGATCAAAGATAACCAGGAAAAAATTCTTCCTTGTTCATGAGTATGATGAGTGGCAATTTTATAGGGGGTATGACGAAGCATATTACTCTTCAAACGCTATGTTTCGTCTTTCTTCTCCCAGATGTTCAAGAAAGATTTTTTTGACATTTTTCCCTGTGAGAAGCGATTCGATTTTTTCTGGCCATTCGATAATCGTGACCGTATCAGGACTACCGAGATAATCTTCCACTCCAATATCCAGCAGTTCTTGTGCATCTTCCATGCGGTAGGTGTCTATATGCACCAGTTGTTTTATTTTTCCGCCAGCAACGGGATACATATTCATCAGAGTAAAAGTCGGGCTGGTAATATCATTGTCTACCCCGAGGCCTTTGGCAATTCCTTTGGTCAGAGTGGTTTTGCCTGCACCAAGATCTCCATACATGAGAAGAATATCTCCACCAACGAGGGTAGAGGCGATTTGTTGTCCGATTTCCAAAGTTTGCTCGTTTGAGTTGCTTAAATATTCCATAGTTATTTTGCAAGCTCAGGATAGAGTGGAAAACGTGAAGTGAGATTTTTTACTTCTGCTCGTACTTCGGCAAGAATTTTTTCATCAGTGTGATGCATGAGCACGCGGTTGATCATTTCTGCAATCACTTCCATTTCACTTTCTTTCATACCACGAGTGGTGAGTGCTGGTGTACCGAGGCGAATGCCACTTGGATCCATAGGGGAGCGTGGATCATCGGGAATCATGTTTTTGTTGAGCGTAATTCCAGCAAGGTCGAGTGCATGCTGTGCTTCTTTTCCAGTAATGCATTTTGGCGTGACATCAATCAGGAGCAGGTGATTGTCTGTACCGCCAAACATGAGGCGATAGTCATATTCTTGAAATTTGCGCTCTAATACTTTGGCATTGAGTTTGATTTGTTTAGCATATTCTTTGAAATCTGGTTGTAATGCTTCTTTGAACGCAATTGCTTTGGCAGCAATATTGTTTTCATGTGGGCCACCCTGAAGACCTGGGAAGACGGCTTTATCAATTTTGGCAGCATGTTCTTTTTTACACATGATCATGCCACCACGCGGTCCACGCAAAGTCTTGTGTGTGGTGGTAGAGACAACATCAAAGAGGGGAACCGGATTATTCATCTCTCCTCCAGCAATGAGGCCGGCAATGTGGGCAATGTCTGCCATGGTGATTGCCCCGACTTCATCAGCAATGGCCTTGATTTTTTCATATTCAATTTCGCGTGAATAGGCACTGTATCCGACCAAAATCATTTTTGGTTTGTGCTCGAGAGCCATGGCGCGGAGATTGTCGAGGTCAATTTTTCCGTTTGCGTCAGTTTTGTAGCGGATGAAATTAAAAATCTTGGCCATGTAGGTCACAGGATGACCATGGGTGAGGTGTCCGCCGTGAGAGAGGTCCATGCCGAGGATGGTATCACCAGGTTCAAGGAGGGCAAAATACACTGCGACATTGGCCGGAGCACCAGAGAGTGGCTGGACATTGACATGCTCAGCGCCAAAAAGCTGTTTGGCCCTTTCAATTGCCAGAGATTCTACTTCATCAATAAATTCGCAGCCACCATAGTAGCGCTTGCCGATATATCCTTCTGAATATTTGTTGGTGAGGATACTTCCGAGTGCTTCAAGAACCGCAAGAGAAACAAAATTTTCTGATGGGATCATCTCCAGGCCTGATTCTTGGCGACCAAGTTCACGCTGTATGGAGGCTTGAATTTGTGGATCAAAGTCTGCCATTTTTAATTTGTTCATAATAGAAAAATAGGGAAATAAAAATCAGTACCAGTCAAAATATTCGTTTATTTAAATTCAAGCGATTCAAAAATCATATTACAAAGATGCTTTATATTCTTCAATAACTGCGTAGACATTGGGCGCGCAGTCAGCTGGTAAATTGTTGATATCATGCCAAGCCCACTCGGTAATATTTGCTCCCGGAGTCACTTCACCAATTCGGCGGGCGAGATAGTGAATCAGAACAGCCATTTTATCGGGCTTTTCCGGACGAAAAACGATCATTGGTTTGAGAGGTCGAATAATCTCAACATCGAGGCCCATTTCTTCTTTGACTTCGCGTTTGCAAGCTTCTTCAAGGGAGATATCAAAAGACTCTACTTCACCGCCAGGAAAGAGCCATGGAGTAATGCCAGATTCTTTTTGCTCTCGGTTGAGCAGAACTTTGCCATCTTCAATAATGACTGGGCCAGAGGCAATAATGGTTTCAGAAGGGAGTTTCATATATCGAGAGGTTAAATATCTCGGTTTAGTCTATCATTTTTGGCTCTCTTGGACAAGGTGATAGAAAACAAAAAACCGGTCGCCTCAGGCGACCAGTTTTTCAAAATAAAATAAATTTAAGTATAACAGACTCCGTAAATTTCGTTGGCCAGTGTCCTTATTGCTTGTTCAATATTTGGTGGAAGTTGTTGATTATGTCTTTGATAAGCACATTCCAGTGTCCGTCTAAGTTTTTTTGTAATATCGGTTTGAATAACTTCTGAGTTTTGTGCGGCTTCTTTAGAAATTGGTTGAAGGCCTTCGCCAACTTGCTTGAGGGTTCCCATTTGATCATATTTAAGAGATTTTACAAGTGGTTCGCCTGTCGTTTCATCCCATCTTTCAATAAAAGTCACACCCCCTTTTCCTAGACTTTTGGTATGATAAACAGCTTCATCTGCTTCAGCTATTATTTGATCTATATGAGCAATATGTCCGATTTCTTCCTTGGTAATAGTTCGTACACCAATACTGAGAGAAAGGGAGTCTTTTCGTTTTTCTCCTTCACTCAATTCTTCTGTCGCAAGATCTTTTACTAGATAATTGCCCTCGGCATCCTCTATTATCGAAAGAGTTGCAAGAGCCGTATATAGACGTTCAACAGTTGATTCTACGGAATCTTTTTTTATGTGGTCTAATAATGTCAGTACCTCATCTCCTCCATATCTGCATGCAGCATCTACAGCACGTATTTCTTTTGAGAGTTTTTTCCCCATCGCTTTCAAAAGTTTATCTACGGTACCATGCTTGTAGGTAGTATTCAAATAATTCATGTCATCTATATCTATAAAGAGAAGGGCGATAACTTCATCTTCAGGTTGAGCACGTTCAAACGATCTCAAAGCTATTTCATACCTGGAAGCGAAGCCATCCCTGCGTAGAAAACCTGTCAAATCATCATTTTCTGTTTTTAGAATACGTACTTTATCACGAGCTATTTCAAAACATTCTTCAGCAGCAGACTGTATAAGTTTTTGAAATTCTGTTACTTGTACGGCATCAGGGTCATATTGTTTAGATGGAGTTAAGTAAAGGTTTTGATAGGTCGTATATAATTCTTCTATACGACGAACCATGATTTGATTATAAAATTTTTTTATTAAGGTACTATCTTCTGGATCATATTTTCTTAATTTTTCTGGATTGATTGGAGGATACATTTCTAATTTCAATTCAAGTTCAGAGCCATGTCTAATTTCATTCATACAAAAAATTTAAATAGTTTTTATCATATAGGTACCACGAAGGCGATACCCAATTTTACGATAGTATCCACGCACACCGACTCCAGAAATAACAGCAACTTTTTTGAGTCCTTTTTCCTTGGCAATGCGCTCGGCCTCACCCATGAGACGTTTTCCAAATCCTTTGTGCTGGGACGCATCAATGTTTCTCTTGCCAATTCCTACCAGTGTTCCGTAGACATGAAGTTCACGCACAAAGGCACAGTTTTTTATTTCTGGCATCAGGGTGTCAAATT
>JACCDN011227303.1_pt1 | contig 24453 bp, 22 predicted proteins | sample 7441691 | NCBI WGS metagenome assembly JACCDN01 (sample SAMN15323439, study PRJNA562643) | freshwater metagenome | isolation source: river surface water | place: USA:Blue River Watershed | collected 2017-08-16 | reverse complement strand
GGTGAGGTGAGATCCGCTCAGATGGAGGATGCGTCCGTCACGGCCGCTCATACCACTCGCGAAGGAACGCCGGTTCCGGGCGTCCTTCCGTGCGGACATAGATCGCGAGGAGCAGATGAAGACGGATGTCGAGGTAATCGACCATTCCCGTCGCGTTGAGCGCGAGGGCGATGCGGCCGGCCTGGAGTTCGGCCCGGACGAACAGCTCGAGGGTCCGGGAAAGCTCACTCATGCGCAGGTCCAGGCCCCAGTACGCCTCTTCGGCGCGTTCGAGGCAGACGTCACGGAATGGAGGCTCGCTCGCGAGCGCGAGGGCCGCGTAGCCGATGCAGCGGCCGCCAGGATCAGGACGAGCCTCGACCACAGCCAGGGCCTCGTCGCGATATCCGCACCGGAGCAGAGCACGGACGATCCAACCGAGGGAGCGCGACGGGGCCACGGAGGGTTCGAGGGCGACGAGAAGCGCGTCCCGATCGAGCGGCGCATGGGAGCGACCTGCGAAGAGGATCATCGCTTCACAACCATACCCCACATCCTCTGAGACGCGTTCCAGCAGGGCCCGGGCTTCGTCATCCTCCCCGAAAGCGAGCCAGGCGCGGAAGAGGGCGATGAAGAAGGTGCGTTGCGACTGGATGGCCTTCGGCCCCTTCGGCGGTTCGAGCCGTGCGGCACAGGCGGACGCCTCACGGAGCAGTGACACGTCCCGCATGATGAGAGAGGCTCGGAGCAGGAACTGACCGAGCCGGATGGTCGGCAGCGCCTGCTCCGCGATCGTGCGCGCCGCGCGAAACGCCGTCTGGTCGCGCAGGACCTTGGCGATCATGAGCCAGGCATAGGCACCGTCCTCATCCTGGACGCCCCGAAGGAGCTGGACCGCTTCCGCGGACCGCCCGAAAGAGGCGAGAGCCTCCGCCACGGGCGGCAGCGCCCCGAGGGCGTCATCGCTCGGCCGATAAGGAGCTCCCGCCCGCCAGCGTTCGAGCCAGGGATCGAGGAAGGACGGGTCATCGAGACCCAGAGCGACACGCGTGGCATACGTGACCTCCATCCGGAACGTCCCGGAGACGCAGGCACGCATCTCATCGAGGAACGAGTTCCGGTCGAGGCGCTCAAGAGGCGGCTGCCCCAAGAAATGACTCGCTTCCGTGAGGGCCGCGAGCGTCTTCCCCTCGAGAAAATGCCCGCGCTTGTGAACGCGCCGCAGGGCGACGACACACGGCCGGAGGAGCTCGACGACCCGAACGGCAGCCGACGGCGGCGCCTGCGCATTCACCCGCCGGGCCCGGAGCCAGAGCCGCAGCCGGTTCGCCTCACGATACAGGCTCGAGAGCTCTTCGTGCGCCGCCGCTCGCCAGAGGCGGGCCTCTTCTTCTGTGAGCGGAACGTCATTCCCCTCCCAGCGCAGGACCTCTGCGGACACGAGCCGGATCAGCCGGGCGCTACGATGGAGGCTGTCGGCGAGGGCCTCTTCGGCCTCGCCGATGGCGGCAGGGGCGCCCATGGGGGCACGACCAGAAGAAAACGGACGAACACGCGCACTCGACATCAGGAACCTCATCGTCGTTGGGAGCCGTGGAAAGGATGGTCTTAGGCGAGGCCATGTTCGCCGCGACCGGAGCAAAAGTCAAGATGGCCGGCCCGAGAACGCAGGGACGCTTGCATCCGCTCTTTTTGCCTCAGGAAAAAAAGAGCGTTCTCCCCTTGACGAATCGGGGACTCTCTGCTATCATCCCCCGTCGCCTCCAAAGGGCGAAAGGACGTAAAATCTCACCAAAGGAAGGATAGGAAACCATGTTCTGGGTCCTCCGACTCATCGCCGTTCCGTTCATCACGAGCCTCGTGCTCTGCTACAAGAGCAAGGGCAAGATCAACCTCCGCGAGCTCGCCGTCCTGCTCCTCGCCACGGTCGTGATCGCCTGGCCCGGCCTCGAGCTCGCGCGGCGATACCAGGCCAGCGCCACCGAGATCCGCAACGGCCGGATCACCGAACACGGGCGGCGGCGCATCAGCTGCTGCCACGGGCACACGCACACGGTCTGCAGCGGGAGCGGCAACCGCAGGCGCTGCCATCCGCGCACGACGTACGACCACCCCATCTTCGGCGATACCGAGTGGTACGCGATGACCTCGAACGGCGAGACGGCGTACAGTAGCGGCTGCCGACGCAACAGCGAGCCCGCCCCGGAGCGCTGGGGCCGGATCCAGATGGGTCAGCCGACGGCGATCCCCCACGAGTACAACAACTACATCCGTGCAAACCCGGAGCCCGTCCTCCATCCGCGAGGCATCGCAGCCCGGTTCGCGGGACGCATCCCCAGCCACCCGGAGGTCTACGACGACTTCCGCATCCGGCAGGTCATCAACCAGGGCCTTCCGCTGGGGTCGACCGAAGAGGACCACCTCAACACCGAACTCGCCGAGATCAACGCCGACCTGGGCCCGATGAAGCAGGTGAACATCATCCTGATCCTGACCCGCGAGAGTGACCCCCTCTTCCTCGAGGCCATCCGCGAGGCCTGGTACGGGGGCGAGAAGAACGAGTTCATCGTCGTGGTCGGGATGCCATCCTACCCCGCGATCGCCTGGAGCGGAGTGATCTCATGGACGCGGCAGGAAGCGCTCAAGGCCCGCGTGCGCGACCGGATCAACGCCCTCGGCACCTTCAACGGGGCGCAGGTGCTCAGCCTGGTCCGCACCGAGGTTCACACCGGCTACGTCCGCCGGCCCATGAAGGACTTCGAGTACCTCCACGACACGACGATCCCGCCGGTCTGGAGCCTCATCCTGATCTGGGTCGTCGGGATCGGGGTGAACGCCCTCCTCGCACGCTGGTTCTGGCACAGCGACCCGCTCGGGACGGGACGGGTGCCGCCGAAGCCGGTGGATGAGGGACCCAAGACCGAGACGAGCTCGCTCTAGGACGAGAGGAAGACCGCGAAATCGTCGGACGAGCGGTCTGCTGACGCCTATCTCAGACAGGGGAATGATCCGTATCAAAACGGGACATCTCCTGGACCGAGAAAGGCGTTCTTTTTTTGTGCGCGCGCCGAGACGGGCTACGTACAACAAACCAGGAAAAAAAAGGGGCGTTGGAGATAAAAAACCCTTTCCGCTGGAAAGGGTAGGGCCTATTGCCCGAACTCACTGATTTGCTATCGAACCTTCCCGAATCCCCGCCTCCAGGCGAGTTCACGATGGGCGGCGTACAGCCGTTCGCGGACGAACGCCTCGGTGATCGCGCCGTCCGGACGCACGGCGCGCGGAAACTGAATGACCAATCGCCGCACGTCCGCCTCAGGGACGAAGAGGAGGCGGCCCGCAACCCCAATCCCCCACAACGGATCCACAGCCGGATCGCCCGCCGCCTCGACGCAGACGACGAGGACCTCCCGCGTCCCCGTGCGCGGATACCGATTCAGTCCTTCGACCGTCGTCACGAGGCGCCAGGTGAAGGCCTGATCATCGATGAACGCGAGCGGATCGACCGTCGATGGCCGCTGGTGCTGCGGAAAGGCATGGCTCAGGATCCCCAGGCAGTCGTCATTTGTCCCAGGAGACCACCAGGTGCGAACAAACATACGACCCTCCTTCACCGCTCGTCAGGACACGCTCTCCCTTGGAAGCCATCGGCAGCGGGTAAACCCACCCTACCATACCCCCGCTCGCACGCATGACTCGCATCTAAAAAGTGTCCTTTTTTAGGACACTTTCCCCTCCTCCCCGCCTGGGCAGCGCTCGCGCTCGATCTTCACCGGCAGCGGCTGCGGATCCCGGATCCCGTTGATCCGCTTGTACACTAGTTCCGCGCTGACGAGGCAGATCGGCATCCCGATCCCCGGGTTGGTCCCGGCGCCGACGTAATACAGGCCCTTCACCTTCTTTGAGACATTGTTGGGACGAAAGACGGCCGTCTGACGCAGCGTATGTGCAAAGCCCAAGGCGGACCCCTTGAAACTGTTGTACCGCTCCTCAAAATCGCGTACGCAGAACGTCCGTTCAAAGACCAACCGATCCGCCAGGTCCGGCACCGAAAAGACCTCGCTCAAGACATGTAGGATTTTTTCACGATACCAATGGAGATCCGCCTCGCTATACTGGATCCCTGCCGCCATCGGCACCAGCACGAACAGGTTCTCATGGTCCGGCGGCGCAACCGTCGGGTCCGTCACGCTCGGCGCGCAGACATACAACGAAGGGTCGGAGGGCCAACGCGGGTCATCAAAGATCTCGCGGAAATGCACCTTCCAATCCTCGGAAAAGATCAGGTTGTGGTGAACGAGCGTCGGGATGCGGCCCTTCACGCCCAAGTACAGGATGAACGCGGACGGCGCCATCACGCGCGACTCCCAATACCGCTCGGAATAGCTGCGATCCTTTGGGCGCAAGAGGACGCGTTCGGTGAAGGCGTAATCCGCATTCGAGATGACGAGGTCCGCGGAAACGGTGCGACCGTCCTCAAGGAGAAGGCCCGTGGCCCGCTCTTGCTCCGTCTGGATCTGGTGGACGCCGCAATTCAGATGGATACGCACACCACGCGCGACCGCCAACCGTTCCAAGGCCCGAATGATCTCGCTGATCCCGCCTTGCGGATAGAAGACGCCTTGCGAGAAATCAAGGTGACTCATGAGCTGGTACAGCGCAGGGGTATTGTCCGGCGAACCGCCAAGAAAGACGAGCGGATATTCGATGATCTTCCGCAAGCGTTCGTCATTGAAGAACCGGTTGACGTGCGCGCCCATCGAGGAGAAGATCCCCAGCTTCGCCCCGGAAAGGACGCTGCGACGGTCCAGAAAATCGAACAAAGAATCGTAATTTCGGTACAGAAACCATTGCCGCGACGTCTCATAGACGGTCCCGGCCCGCAGCAAGTACCGGTCAAGCGCTTGCCCAGCGGCGGGCTCGAAGGAGTCGAACAGCGCACGATCCCGTTCTCGCTCACCAAACAGATCGACGGGCCGCGCCTCCCCCTTGAAGAAGATCCGATAGGATGGGGAGAGGCGTGTCAGCTTCAAATGGTCCTCGATCCGTTCGCCGAGCAGCGCGAAAAAATGCTCGAAGACGTCGGGCATCAAATACCACGACGGCCCCATATCGAAACGGAACCCGTCCGCCTCAAGGACGCAGGCACGTCCGCCCGTTTGCTCGTTTTTCTCGTAAACGTCGACCGCGTGACCGTCTTGCGCCAACAGGCAAGCCGTCGCGAGCCCACCAATCCCCGCTCCGATAATGGCCACACGTGAGGATTCAGATGACATAAGAAAAAAGGGATAGCGTGGATTAAACGGCAGCCGACCTAGCGCAACGTCCCGACATCCCGCCAGGCACCGAAGGCGAGGGTCGTTTTCTCCGCAAGCGACGTCCGGGCGCGACCGGCGAAGGGGTTAAACCCTTGCCGTTCAATCCGCGTCAGGATCCCCCGATACAGGCGCGCGGCAACGAGCACGCCCAGGCGACCGTCCGGGGCCAGGAACCGGATCCCCGTCTCCGCCTCGCGATACAAGGCGTGAGCCCGTTCGACCTCCTCACGCATCAGCGTCTCAAGCGCCTCGTTCCAGGTCCGCGAGGCGATCACCTCATTCGTCAGGCCATGCGCCCGAAGGCGATCCTGGGGCAGGTACACGCGGCGACGCAGGATCCAATCCTCGTCGATGTCGCGCAGGAAGTTCGTCCATTGCATGGCGTAGCCCAAGGCGTCTGCCTTCTCGAAGGCATCCTCACTTGAATATCCGAGGACATGCGTCAGCATCCGGCCCACGACCGCGGCCGAGCCGTACATGTATGCTTTTGATTCCTCGTACGTTTCATACACGCTTTTCCGCGTATCCATTTCCATGCTTTCAAAAAACGCGTCGGCATAGGCGTCCGGGATCTGGTAGCGCGTGAACACCTGATTCGTGAGGCGGAGGACCGGCTCTTGGGTGGGCTCCCCTTGGCGGACCCGGTGCCACAGCCGCTGCCAGTCACGCAACCGGGCACAAGCGGCGTCAGCGGCCACCCTCTCATCAAGGGAACCGGCGGGAACCGGCTCGGCATCCACGATCTCATCCGCGACCCGGAAAAAGGCATACAGCGCATGCACCGCCCAGCGATGGCGGGCCGGCAGGAAACGGGTGGCGAAAAAATAACTGGTCCCATGCCGTTTTTGCAGGGCCCGGCAGGCGGCGACATCGCGTGCGTTAACGTCCATAGCGGTCATTCATGACAGCCTCAAGAGAAGCGAGACGCTCCAGGGAGACGGCCTTGGAAAACAACTCGGAAAAGAGGGGTCGGACCGTTTCGGGAAGGTCAGCCTGAGCGAGGGCCGTCCGGGCGCGCTCGGCTTCGACGCGACAGGCTTCGACCGTCGCCTGGAAGACCCCGCTTCGCCAAAACCGCTCGCGCAGCACCTCATAGGCCTCCTGTGTCGCCTCGGGATTTCCCCACACGGCCTGGAGCGCGGCCCGATCGACTTCGTTCCCCCGATCAAGCAGCCCTTGCGTGAGAAGCGAATGCTGGTGGTCGCGCAAATCCGAAAGCGGCGTCTTGCCGATCTCCTCGACGGTCGCAAAGGCGTCAGAAAGATCGTCTTGGATCTGGAAGGCCAGGCCGAGGGCTTCGCCGAACGCCTGCGCGAAGGCATGCTGCTTGGGCGTCCCCTCCCCCAGGGCGATCCCGATCTGCAAGGGCTTGATGAAGGTGTATCCCGCAGTCTTCAGAAGCATCTTCTGACGGGCCTCGTTCTCTGAAGAGGTCGTACGGGTCGTGAGATCGATATCGAGCATCTGTCCAACCATCACCTCGTCAGACATCGCGAAGAAGAGGCGGAAGGCTTCGGCACGAATCGGTTCGGGAAAAGAGGCGCGCTGCAAGGCAGCGACGGACCAGGAAAAGAGCAAATCCCCAAGGATGATGGCCTGGGCCGTTCCGACATGCTCCGCCGCGCGGCGACCATGCGCTTGGAGCGTTTCAGCGATGCGGCGATGTGCCGTGGGCACGCCGTGGCGTTCGCGGCCGTGGTCCATGATGTCGTCATGGATGAGGGCGAAGAGATGGAACAGCTCGAGGGCGCTGGCTGCGTCATACACGGCAGGCGTGGGCTCGGTACCGGTCGCGGCGAGATACCCCAAAAGGCACATCAGCGGCCGCACGCGCTTGCCGCCCGCAGAAAGGAGGCGCCCGGGTTCGGCAAGCCAGGTCCGCAACAGCTCGTCATTGGCGTACGCTTGGGCGCTCACTTGTTTTTCCAACAAAAAACCACGCAAATGCGGTTCGAATACGGTCCGGAGGGAAGCGAGATCCATACATGGCCACAAGGGCCGGAATCCCCGCCAGCCTAGCAGAAAGGGGGCAGGCTCGGCAACGGGCTAAAAGACGGAATAAAAAAGGGAGGGGATCACCCTCCAAAGAAGAAGTTGGCAGGACTGCACCCATCCGGTCGGCCGGAAAAGAGACGGAGCAGGAAACGGCCTCCCGCACGGGCGGAGACGATGGCGAGGGCCCGCAGGTCCGCGAAGAGGACCGAACCGAACGCGAACGCCGCGAAGAGGACCGCCAGCCCGCACGTGATCCCCGCGAGGAGCGAGCACTGGAGGAAGAGTAGGCGCGACGGCCAACGGCGCACGAGGATAGAGGGGATCCGGATCCCGAACCCGATGGCCCGCTCGAGGAGCGCCGGAGAACGGACGTAGCGCAGGCAGGTCGGAGATGGCGTGGGCGGTCGGCGGTACGGGAGAATCGGAGGAGGGACCAGTGCCGCAGCGACCCGCCCCCAGAAGAGACGACCGAATTCGTACGCGAGCGGTCCGCAGACCACGATGACGAGCATCCCCCCGAGGAAGCAGGCGGTCACCACGGACCGAAGCAGCATCGCGAGGAGGAACAGGACCGCATAGGACAGTTCGTTCGTCCGGTGGCACCCCTCCCGAGCGACCAACTCAAGACGGTGGATGGCCGGCCCCGTGACGAAGAACGAGCTGACGCTGACGACAGAGGGCAAGAACAGCGGGATCAGGGCCCGATAGGGACTCATGCGCATGAGCGATTCCTCCGGGGCTGACGATAGCAAATCACCCTCGCTTGTCAAGGATTAAACGCAAAAATTTCCCTAAAATTAGAGAAATCATCCAACACGGTGCGAGCACTAGAAACGCGCCCCGCTTCGCACCAACCCCATCACCTCCCCCGCCAACGCCTCCCCCCGATCCGTCTCCATCACCTTGGCGGCACGATCCACCGTGAGACGGGCGAACGCCGCATCGCGAAGACAGCGCTGGATCGCCTTGCTGACCCATTCGTCAAACCCCGGCTGACCCTGCGGAATCACGAGCGCGCCGCCTGCATCCGCGAACACGCGCGCGTTCGCCTCTTGGGCGGAACCAGGGAGCGGAATCAGGACCATCGGCTTGCGGAGGGTGACGGCTTCGGAGATCGCCCCCAACCCCGCGCGCATCACCACCAAATCGGCCGCGCCATAGAGCGTGCGCATCTCTTCTGGCAAGCAAAACTCTTTTTGCACCATCCCCTTCCCGCTGAGTGACTCGCCCACCTTCCCCTTTCCCGTGAGATGGATGACCTGCCAGCCGCGTCGCTGCCAATCCGGCCAAGAACGCGTGACGAGATCATTGATGGACGTCGCGCCTGTCCCCCCGCCCATCACGAGCAAGATCGGCTGGCCCGATGACAACCCGAGTTGACGCACGGCCTGACTGCGCGCGGGCAATTCTTGCAGAGAGAATTGGACCGGTGTCGGCACGGCCTGCACAGGAATTCCTTTTCCGAAGGGCGAATCTTGGTATGAAAATGATGAGGTGACTTTCGTACAACGATCCGCGAGAAAACGGTTCGCGAGGCCCGGCATCCAATCAAGTTGGTGCGCAAGCGAAGGAATCCCCAGGCGGGCGGCTGCACGGATGACAGGGACGGCCGTAAATCCGCCCGCGGACACGATCGCCTCGGGCCGCTCCTGTCGCAACACGCGTCGAGCTAACTGCAATGCCTGAAAATACCGCCAAGGGAACAAGAGCTGCTCCCACGACCAAAAACGCCGGATCTTCGCGACCGGAACAGCGACAAATCGGATCCCGCGCGCCTCGACCAAGGCCCGCTCGGGCCCATCCGGCGTCCCAAACCAGATCGCCTCAAGGCTCGGATCATGCTCCAACAACCGCTCATGGACCGCGAGGAGCGGCGTCACGGGCCCGAGCGAGCCCCCACCGGCATAGGCGATCTTCATACGCGGCGCAGGTTGCCTCGTGGGATCGCGGCAAGCAAGCCCACCAGGCCTAACAGGATCGTCATGGCCGACCCGCCATGCGAGAAGAACGGCAAGGTCACGCCCGTGATCGGCACGAGGCCAGCCATGGAGCCGACATTCAAAAACAACTGGATCGTGAGCATCGCAGCCATTCCGGCGGCCAGATACATCCCAAACGGATCACGCGCCTCACGCGCGATGGTGATGGCGCGCCAAATCAGCAGACCATACAGCACGAGGAAAACGGTGATCCCCAAAAATCCGAGCTCTTCCGCCATGATGGCGGCGATCGAATCGGATTCGACCTCGGGAAGATAGAGGAATTTCTGGCGGGACGCGCCATACCCCACCCCCCAAAACCCGCCGGAACCAATGGCGAGGAGGGCTTGGTTGATATGGTACCCCTTCCCCATCGGATCGAGTTCCGGATGGAGGAAGGTCATGAAACGCGCGGCACGATACGGGGAGATCCGAATGAGGAGGCCGACAATCCCCGCTCCCGCCGCCGACAAGAAGAGGAACCAGGAGAGCGGCGCGCCGGAAATGAAATACAACGCGAGCGCCGTCCCCACGATCACGGCCATCGAACCCGTATCCGGCTGCAAAATCAAGAGCAGCATCACCGCCCCGACGGCCGCGAGGAACGGGATGAGCCCTTTCTCGAGGTCATGGGCATCCGATCCCTTGCGCGCCGCGAGCCAGGCCGCGACATAGATCAGGAAGGTCAGCTTCACGAGTTCGGACGGCTGGAAACTGAGAGGTCCAAGACCGACCCAACTCCGCGACCCGCCGCGGATCTGCCCGATGCCCGGGATGTACACGAGGACGAGGGCGAGGATGGACAGGATGAGTGCGACAAACGCAAAATCCTTCAACCGCCGATAATCCGTAAACGCGAAGAACAGGAACAGGGCGAGCCCCGGCAGCACACCGATCAGGACCTGGCGCTGGACATAGTAGAACGGGCTGTTGTCATGCTGCGCGGATACCGCCGTCGTCGCCGACAGCAACATCACCAACCCGAAGACGAGCAGGATGCCCGAGAACAGGAGCACCCGCATATCCAGGGTCCGCAACCGCTGCCAAAGGGACATGAGAGGAAGGAAAAGACCTTATCCTAAAGCGAATCAATGAGAGCCAACACGCCGCCCAACCCCGCACACACGAATCCCACGAGCCACGCGCGCATCACGATCTGCGGCTCCGTCCAGCCGACGGCCTGGAAATGGTGGTGGACCGGCGCGCTCCGGAAGATCTTCTTGCCGCCGCGCAATTTCTTGCTGGTCACCTGGAGGATCACGGAGACGCTCTCGAACACGAACGGCAGGGCGATGATGAGCAGCAAGAGCGGCTGGTTCGTCATGAGGGCGACGATCGCGAGCAGGGTCCCTAGCGGCATTGAACCCGTATCCCCCATGAACACCTTCGCGGGGTTGATATTGAACCAGAGGAACCCGACCAAGGCGCCGATGACCGCCGCGCAGAGGGTCGCGAGGTCGGTCTTTCCCTGTGACCAGGCGATGACGGTGTACGCCCCAAAAGCCGCAACGAGGAGTCCGCCCGCGAGCCCATCCAACCCGTCCGTCACGTTCACCGAATGCGAGGTCGCCACGATCGTCAGCAAGAAGAACGGGATATACAGCCAACCGATCTCATACGTCCCCACGAATGGGACGTGCAAATGCTGCCAACCGAGCTTCGTGTAGAACCACCATGCTCCGATCCCGGCGACGAGCAAGTAAGAAAGCAGCCGATGGCGCGCGCGCAACCCACCTCCCTTTGGCCCCCAGCGACGGATGTTCCAATAGTCATCGACGAGGCCGATCAAGGCCGCGCCGAGAAGCGAACCGATCGGGAGCCAGGTCTGCGAACGCGAGAGGAAGGATAGATCGCACACGAACGATTCTGGAAAAAGTTGGCAGCCGAACCCTAAGATGAACGCCCAGAAGATCACCGCACCCCAAATCACGGCCCCACCCATCGTCGGCGTCCCGGCCTTGGCCTGGTGGAGCGCCGACATGACGGGAGCCGAGGCGGCGTCGCGAATCGACTTGCCCATCTTGTGGCGGGTGAGCCAGGCGATGAGCACCGGCATGGTAAGAAACGCCAAAATCGCGGAACCGGCCATGAGTGCGAGCGGTTGGATCACGGAGAGATCAGTGGGCATACCGTTTTAACGGAGGTTAAACAACATCAAATAGCTGAGGCCGATCACCCAAGGCAGGGACCAGACGTACGTCCAGCCGACGATGGCATAGGCCAGGAGGGAATCCTTCTGGTAGGCGCCCAAGGCGGCCACGAGGGCGGCCATGGTCATCGCCTGCCAGAGCGCTGGCCAGAGGAAGATCCACGGCCAGTCACGCACATCGTCAATGCCGAGATAGATCGTGTAGTGGATGACGGCCGTCGCCTGCGTCCGCACGGCCGGGATCGTCTTCACGAGAAAGACCGTGTTCGCAACCGTCACGGCGACGAAGAGGAGCAGGATAAGCGCACGAAACCGCGGCCGCTGCCAGGCAAGCCGCGCCGAAGTCCCCCACGCTTCCCTCCGCATGGGGGCACTATAGCAAATAAATGGGCGGGGTTGTAAGGGACAGGAAAAAGGAGGCTCCCCATCGGCGTGGTCAAGGCCTGAGAAAACGGTGTTTTGCGTGAATGATTGGAACGGTCGTTTTTTCTAAGGCAGCTCGCCACAAAGGACAAAATGACTCCCATCCCTGCCGGAAAAAGAAAAAACGGCCGGAGGCACGTCAGAGGCCACCGCCCGCCAGAAGCCCTACGCCAGCAGCGCCCGACCCAGCACCCAAGCCAGCGCGACCACGTCGTAGAGCGTATGCGCCGTGATGCTCGCCATGACCGCCTCGGATTCGGGGTACCCATCGACTTCGACGGGGGTCTCCCGAAGGGTCTTCTCGTACGTCCGCTTGTACACCCAGCCGAAGTACAACCCCGGGAGAATGAGCGCGACGCCCGACGCGATCGGGATACCGACCAGGCAGTGGACCAGGCCGAACTTGACGGACTGACGGACGATCGCCGGCCAACGGACGTGCCCCTTGCGGAAGAAGTCCTCCTCGACCGCCACGATGAAAGGGAGGAGATAGACGACGGCCGCAAAGAAGACGAACCCGCCGGCGCGGATGAGGAGGTGCGGAGACGCCATGGCCTCCCGGAAGGGAGCGAACAGCATGTTCCCCGACCATCCATCGAAGAGCAGGCTGGTCCACCCCCGGTCGAACCCAGGCACGTTCTCCAGAAGCATCGCGACCGAGAAGACGCACGGAAGGACGACGAGGGTCGCAAGGAGCCCGCGAACCGTGAACCGGCTCCAGATTTCCGCGACGAACTCGTGCTGCTTGCGCAGCCGCCAGAGCGGTCGTGCGACGGCCACGACCACGAGAAGAACAAGCAAGGCACGCCCGAACGACGCAATCGTGAGGGTCATCGTATCACCTATCGGGTGGGAGAGATGGGGTGTCTTTTTGAAGAGATCGGAACAAACTAGGATAGCAGGCTTTAGAACGATTGTCAAGGAATATTTGTAAATAACGCCTTTTTATAGCGAAAAAATGAGGCTCTTGTTCCATCCGCGCAAAAAAAATGGGCCGGATCCCGTCGGAATCACAGCCCGCCAGAACCCACCCCTACACCGCCCACAAGAGTATGATCAAGACCATGACGAGGTTATACAGGGCACGGGCGACGGTACCGGCCATGACCCGTCCTTCTCCGCATCGACCGATGATCAGGCAGCCCACGTGAATCGGGCTCTCGAAGAGGGGGCGGGGCGGCATGTGGCTCATTTGGCCTCCCTGTCCGTGGCGGGCGGGTCCCAATGCCGCGCCGGATTATTCCAGCCCGGGAAGTGGGTCTCGAGCCAAGCTGCGCAGGCCTGGAGCGGTGCGTCCAGACTCGGATGGTTCTCCCTTGCGAATCCTTCCGAGGTGAAGAGCGGGGTCTGCGGGTTGAGGCGATCGACGACGTCGTAGACGTAGGGCAAGCAGCCCTCGACCTGGCGCGGGGTGCTGATCATGTACCGGCTATGGAGGGTGAAGAACGCGTCGGCGTCGAAAACGCTGAGGTTGCGGTAGTGGTGGCCGCGAATGCGCCCATGCTCGTCACGCACGTCGTGCCAGCTGGCGGTATCCGGTTGGGGTGTCACGCTCCAGCCCTCGGGCAGGATGACCTCCTGTTCGATGGGTCCGCGCGCCTTGTCGCGCTCGAAGGCGTTGGCGTAGGCGAGGGGGCCACGCTCGCGCATGAAGGTGAAGCCGAGGGCCTTGGCCGCAGCGAAGGTCGCCGCACTCATGACCGTACCGAGGAGCATTGTCTTTCGCATGAGGTGTTCTCCGAAGAGGATTGGGCGCGAAGGCGTCTGATCCTAGCAGTCTCTTCGCGTCATGTCAAGGCTCGCGTCTCTCCCTGAATAAGGCCCCTTACCCATCCGGCGCAGGAAAAAGAAAAACGGGTGGGATGCCGCTTAGGATCTCCGCCCGCCTGACAGGGCTCCTCCCCTTCAGACCGCCCGCACCGCGAACGAGAGCAGGATCAGGACCGCGACGGAGTTATAGAGGGTATGGGCGACGGTACTGGCCATGACCCCTCCTTCTCCGCGTCCGCCGGATCGGCCCCTTCTTGCAGGCAGCGGTCGTAGGCGCGCTTGTATACGCGGCCATAGAACAAGCCGGAGAGGATCAGGGCGATCCCGGCAGCGAGCGGGACCCCGACGAGACAATGGACCAGGCCGAACACGACGGACCGCTTGGCGATGGACCGCCAGTCATTGCCACCCTTGCGAAACATCTCTTCCTCGACCTTGGCCAAGAACGGGAGGACGACCAGGACGGTGAGGAAGAAGAGCGGCACGGCCAGCCGAACCAACAGGCTCGTCGACGTCGAACCGTCCGTGACCGGCTCGAGCAGGACGTTCCCACCCGTCCCGCCGAAGACGAGGCTCGTCCAGCCCCGGCCCAGTCCGGGAACCTGCGAGAGGGTGATCGCCGTCGCGAGCGTCATGACGAAGGTTCCGAGCGAGGCGAGGAAGCCCAGCGCCGTGAACCGCCGCCAGACGGAACGGAGGAACGCGAGACGGTTGTCCTCGATCACCAAAGGGAAGATGACGTTGCTCACGGCGAAGACGACCAGGACACCCTTGAGAAGGATCTGGGCAGCGGGCATGGCAGGCTCCTTTGCGATTGCGGTGGGAACCGGATGATGGGAGGAACGCGTTTTCGGGAGAGGGACGGATGAGGGATATCAGGTCTTGGTGATCTTGTCAATCCCTAGAGCGCCTGAAACACAAGAGACTTCTTTGATATAAAGAAGAGCGGCTAAGACAGCTTAAGATAGCGCAATATATCGTTTTTACTTAGACTTCTTCTCGAGGTTGAATCGGATCTTATAGGTATAAAACCCGATGTTCTGCGCAACCGATAATGCTCGATGGATGCGAACGTCGTCGTCGAAGGCAATAATCACGCCCCTGACGGCCTGGTTCGGTTCAGCTAACTCATCTTTCACGTAACCCATGTAGCGCTGAATCTGGCCAACGACCATGTCGCTGACGCGGCCTTTCTTTAGCTCTACAACAAGCAGCTCTTTCTTGTCCTTCGAGATCGCGAGAATATCGATCGGGCCGGTGTCGCTTGGGTATTGCTGACCGACCATCCCGCCTTCTTCTTCGTAGATATCGTATGTCTTGCCGAGTTCGGTTGATTTCCAATTTTGAACCAAGAAATCCTCCAGATGCTTTTCGAGCGCGAAGACGCTTGGATCCTCGATGCTCTCATCGGTCGCCACGATATCCGGCGGTCGGCTTCCGGAAAGGAGCTTCTCGATCTCATCGGCATAACGGCTGATATCGCTCACGGTTCCGATTGAACCGGCGGAATTGCGAAGTGAATCACTCATCTCATCTCGGGAGATCCCTCGTCCATACCAGCGGACATCACGCCGATGCGGCAAAACTTCCCCGGGATGATATGCGTATTCGCCCGTGACCTCGCCGACAAGATATCTTCCTTTTCCGTCGGGACACAGAACGACATCCCCAACGTGCACCCCCTTTGCTATAGTCCAAAGCATCCCACACGCAAGCCCCGCAGAGATACGCGTCTTGCCAGGATTACGCTCGATGCACTTCGGGATATATTCCCCGTTAAACGCCCGCCAATCGTCTGTGAGACGGGCGCTTAAATCCTGATCAATGCTAAAATCGGCACCGATGAACCCGCCTTTATAGGCTTCTTCAGCGTATGCGCTTTTCCGGCCGAGCATGATTCGATAGTAGTTTTTCATGGGATGCGATTTAGCCGATATCGGGCGTTATTAGAAGGATTGCTGACTGTTCAGGCGAAGCTAGCCGGATATCATGCGCAAGCCCAATGGAACTAAGTCTATTTACATTAATCAGTCGATTTTTAGACCGGTTTTGGATTATGTAATTTTTCCCGTGTGGCCGCTCCCCCACTCCTCGTATGACAAGATGAACCGATTCAGCTCCTCCTTCGCGCCACGCCATTTTGGGAGATATTTCGTTATCAACGTTACGAAACGTGTATCGTGCTTTTTTTCAATGATGTGGAGCAGCTCATGAACCACGACGTACTCGACGCAGGCATGGGGCTTTTTTGCAAGCTCTAGATTGATCAGAATACGGGCAGCATCGTGGTTACAGGTGCCCCAGCGCGTTTTCATCTGCTTGATGCCCCAGCGAGTGACGTTTGCACCGATCTTCTTTTGCCATTTCGCCATCAACGCCTCGACCACCGGATGCAACTGCTTGCGATACCATTTCGTCATCACCTCTTGCCGTTTGGCGATTGTGCTTTTTGGACGGACTTGGAGGATGATTTTATTCTTGCCCTTTAAAGCGACTGCGGGCGTCTCGGGTGTATAAACAACCTCGAGACGATATCGTTTTCCGAAGAAGTAGTGGCTTTCGCCGGAGACGTACTTCCGTTTCGTCTGCCTTTCTTGGGCGGTGAACTTGCTTTGCTGTTTCTTGATCCAAGGCAGCCGCGAGGCGAGAAGCGTCCGGATCGCGTCATCCTTCATCTTCTCGGGTGACGTGACGCGAACTCGGCCGGATGGCGGCAATATGGAGAGATGCAGATTCTTGATCGGCTTGCGGACGACCAGGACTTCGATGCTTCCCAATCGCAGGTATGCGTTAGTACTCATGATTCTGGTTTTTAATGATCTCAAAGAGGCTTCTCAGCTCCTCATCCGTGACATCGGGCAATGCCTTCTTAAGCTCGATCCTGATCGCCCGCTCCTTCAAGTGATTGCCGCGCCAATCAGACTGTCTCGCGCTCATCACCGCCGCATCTGCGGCTAGAGCCTTAGCCACATCTTGTCCCAAATTGTCGTACAGTGCTCGTTTAGCGCTCGTATTGATCTCGGGACTCACCGGTTCCTCCATCGGATCTTTGACCTTCTTGGACAAAGTGACCGCCTCTTTAAGATATTCCCGGTATTCGATATCGGACTGTTTCCGCTTTTGCACCAGCTCGTCCAAAAGCTCCGACATACGCAGGTAATATCTCGGATTCGTCGGCATCTCATCAATGATCAGTTTGCGGACGTTATTTTCGATCGTTTCGGCCATCGCCTCCTGACTTTGTCGGATGGCATCCGGTAACTCATTAAGAGCGTCTTCGCCTTTTTGAACGATCAAGTCAACGAGCGTCATGTCATTAAACGCCGAAAGCTTCTCGCTTTCCGTTGCGGTGATATAGCGGTCGATGAGCGCGCGCATCGCCGGCTCGTATTTCTTGAGATCGATATAATCGCCGCTAGCGAGCTTCACTTCCGTCCGCACCTGCTGGAAATGCTTGACTTCGCGCTCAATCGCTTCAGAGTGGTCCTTTTCGTATCCGGCACTAACCATATCATTGGCGATATCCGCATACGCCCGAAGCAAGCGGCTCACCGCTTTATACAACTTAATGCGCTTTACTTCGTTCTCTTTCAGCGAATACGGATTCTCAACATCCCCACAGAAATATCGGATATAGGAAACGGAATCCTTTGGCGGGGATACGGGCTCGCACAGGGCACGAACGACCTCCAAGGCCTCGTCCAGATCCTTTTTCCCCTCTACTAGCCGATCCTTCAGCAGGCCGAGCACGTCCGCTTCGTCGAAGCCTTCAAGAGCGCCCGCCGTGTAATCACCAACGGCCTTTTCGAGTTTCTTGAACAGGTCACGATAATCAACGATGTAGCCATATTCCTTGTCCTCGCCATCCAAGCGGTTCACGCGGCAGATCGCTTGGAACAACCCGTGATCCTGCATGTTCTTGTCGATGTAGAGGTAGGATGCGGGAGGCGCGTCAAAGCCCGTCAGCAGCTTATCCACGACGATCAGGAGTTGCATCCTTCCCGGTTCCTTAATGAAGATTTTCTTCACTGCTTTCTCGTAGGCGTCCGCTTCCGTTTCACCTGGCGCCGTGGTGATCACCCCATAATTTTTCTTGAAGTCATCGATCATCTTCAGATAGACCGCGTATTCACGGTCCTGCGTCTGCAAGGCACCCGGTTCGTACGAGGTCACGACGGCGCATTTCGTAAATCCCTGCGATTGGAAGATCTCGTAATACTGACATGCCTCGTAAATGCTGCTTGCCACAAGCAGGGCGTTGCCGCGACCGCTGGCAAGCCGCTCCTTCTTGTAGAAATCGTCCATGATGTCGAAGACGACCTTTTCCAAGCGCGACTTGGAAGAAAGGAGGCTTTGCATGGTTCCCCAACGCCGTTTCAACTCGGCCTTGGCGACATCCGTCAGTCCCTGCGTCCGATCCTCGAACCATTCATCGATCTTTTCTTGCGAAGTGATGTTCTGATCCACGCGTCGAGCCTCATAGCGCAAATCCAAAACGACGCGATCGGCGACGGCCTCGTTGTATTTGTACGTATGGATGTAGCTGCCCCACGTAACTTGGCTGTTCGCCTTATCGACCTTGAGAAGAGGCGTCCCGGTAAAACCGATGAACGTCGCCATTGGCAACAGCTCCTTCATCGCCTTGTGCAGCTTATCGGTGTGCGAGCGATGGCATTCGTCGACAAAGACGAACAGGTTGCCCTTGACCGAAAAATCACGCGGCAAGTTTCGACGAATCTCCGCCAGATCGACTTCGGTCTCATTCTGGGCGTTTACGCGGCCGAACTTCTGTACCAACGAACAAAGTAGCGGTTTCTCCGTCTTGTTCAGTTCTTCCATCAGCCCGCTGGCGTTTGGCGAGCGCCAGATCTTCTCATCCACACCCGAGTAGACGCGCTCGATCTGCTCATCGAGCTCCGTTCGATCCGTGAGCACGAGCACGCGTGAATCGTTGACATTTTCCCGGATCCACTTCGCAAGCCAGACCATCGTGAGGCTCTTGCCGCTCCCTTGCGTATGCCAAATGATCCCGCCCTCATTCCGCTGCACGTATGCTTGCGCGGCCTTGATCCCGAAATACTGGTTGTGTCGGCAGGTCTTTTTGATCCCGCTGTCGAATACGATAAAATCGTGGACCATTTCTAAAAGCCGCTTCTTCTCGCACAATTGCAAGACAACCCGGTCAAGTCGGCTCTCATTCCCAAGCCCAGGCTCCTTCCAAGTCAGATAGTGCTCTTCCGGAGTCTCCGTCGTTCCGTACCGCAACCCCTCGGTATCATTGCCGGCCATGACAAGCTGAACCGTTCCGAAAAATGTCTTGATGAACGCCTCTTTCTGGTTGCCGATATTTTGGCGGATGCCTTCTGATACCGAAACCGTACTTCGCTTGAGCTCAAGCACGCTAAGGGCGATGCCGTTCACGTAGAGCACGACATCCGGTCGCTTGGTGCGGTTGCCTCTGATCGTCACCTCCTCCGCAATCGCAAAATGGTTGTTTTCAGGATGCTTCCAATCGATCAAAAAGACGGTCTGGTTCTTTTCACCGAATCCTTCTTTTACTTTTATGCCGTAACGCAGCAGGCTGTACACCTCTTTATTGATTTCATACAGGCTAAGCTGGGGTCGATTAATGGCTTTCTTGAGCTCATCAATGGCTTTATCAATTAATGTCTCGTTGTATCCTGCGCGCGCAAGGTAGATGCGTAGATAGCACTCCTCGAGATTGCTGTTATCGCTGCGGTCTTCCCAGTTGCCGAGATAATCATATCCAAGACGATTGCGAAACAATCGCACGATACGATCCTGCGTCCTGCGTTCTAGCTGGCCGACGATGATTTCGCCGTTAAAGCCTTTGAGGAGCTGGTCGAGATCGTAGTTCATAGGAGTCGGATTTTTCCGGTTAGGAGGGCTTGCATCATGCCTTGTTTGATGTTTTGATATTTGGAGAGCAGGGATTCTAGGCCTTCAATTTCTGCGTCCATGTCAGATAAAATGGCCACGATTGCAGCTTGCTCTTGAATACTTGGAATGACGACTTCAAAGCCTCTCACTATTCCCGCATTAAGATTTGATTGCGTTCCTTGTTGGCCCATGGCTTTTACCTCCGTTTTCTTGGAAGAGAGATAGTGGTACAGATAAGCACCGTTTAAATCTACTTTCGGTCGAATTCCCAAAATCGCTTGGCTTGTACTTGCCGCGACCGTTGTTATGCAACATTCGCCTATTGAAGCATACATCGCGTATAAAACCGTGCCTTTGGGAAATATCTTTGCAGCGCTATTAACCAAACCCTTTTCCGTCAAGCTTCGCTCTGTAACATGCAAATACTTGCCGATATTTGTCATGTCAGTTATTGAAACCCATGGGATACCGCCACCATAGTAATCTGCGACCGAAGTAGACGGCGTTCCACCACTGCTCATATCGGCCAGCTCTCCAAGTCTCTTCTTTTTCCATTCCCCACTGAACCCCGGCAAGCGTCGTTTACCTGTAAGCAATTCCTGCATTACGCCTTGCTTGATGAGGCTTTTCTTTTTAATCAAGGCATCCAACCTTGATATGAGAGAATCGACATCCGATAAAGCGGTTGCAATAGCAGACTGTTCCCAGAGTACCGGTTTAGCCAGGTAAACCGACGAAACTAGCTCTTTATTTAAATTCAAGACGCTACTGCCAGCGGCCTTACTGATGTACTGATTGAGTACTCGTTGCGAAGATAAGATGTAATAAAGGAAATCGCGATTGAACGAAGATTGGTAGTCCTGCAATACCAGCCAGCCGTCATGAATGCATCCTTCGATGCTTAGAATATATGGTCTGCCAAAACTCATCGAATTCGAAAGCAAGAAATCTCCGGCATTAACCTTTCTGGAACGCTTTACGCCTTCAGGAATAATTTTTTCTTCGGTTTCATGGATGTATTTGGCCCCTACACTCACATCGCCAATCTTTATCCAATTAACACCCTCCGACCCCTTCGCAATATATTGCTGAATGGGTCGCGGTGAGCCGCCTCGATAAACACCGATTGCATTTCCAATCTGGACGACATCCCAATCCTCCGGGATCACACCGATCTCGGTTTGTTTGTTGCCCGTTGGGACACGTTGGTTCGAAAGCGCCATATCTACTTCAAACCAAATCCCATCCTCGCCAAATGCCACTCAACCCTCTTCGTCAGCACCTCCGCCTCCTTGATGATTTCCGGCATCGGTTCCGCATAACGCCCAGCCAATTCCTTGACTCGCCCCGTGAGCGTATGCGAGAGCCGATCAATTTCTCCCAAAACGCGTGAAGAAAGCTCTTGCATCCATTTTTGTTCGACAACGAGGGATTTGATTTCTTCAGCCGTAAACGCTGAATACTTCGCCAGCGCCTTCTTCTCCAACGCGATTTCCGCATCCTTGATCGCTTTTTTGGTATCGGCTTCTTTCTCAAAGAGAGCGAGATATTTCGCAAGTACCGCAAACTCATCCGCATCATCCGCGCTGCTCTTGATCTCTTTCGCGCGGCGCTGAACATCCGCCTTCTTGATCTTATCGTTATCAATGACTTCAGAGAGCAATCCCTCTTCGCCACCGTGCTCGTCCTTCAAGGCGTCCATATCAACGCCCACCTGCTCAAGCGCGGCGCTTAGCTCATCGATCGCCGTCTGCTCATTGGCAAAATACGTCTTTATGACGAGCGGGATCGGAATCAGCCGTCCCTCTAACCCCGCGATCCCTTCAATGTCTTTCTTTTTGCCTTTGCTATCCTTCTGCAGACGAATCACTTCGTTGCCAGATTTCCATCCATCCACGGTAATAATGTGCGCGTCGTCCTGCATCGCCTCATCCCAATATGCCATCAGATGCTGGTAAATATCATACTTCCCAATGAGGTGCAGATCGGCACAAGCCGTAAGCAAATCGTCAGAGATTTTTTTCATGATCGCTCTGGGGTGATCTGCGCTTCCAATCGATTTTAAGAAGGTCGTCGATGTGCGCTGCCATTTCCCAAACGTCGTGAGTACCTGTTTTCTGAAGAACTCAAATTCCGGGTGCGAGAGAATCGTCGTCTTGATTTCATCGCGCGGGATCAAGATTTCGCTGTATCCCTTGCGCGTGCCTTCCTTGAAAAGCGCATTCCGAAGCGCAGGACAAATCTCCCAATACGGGGATAGCGCCATGATATCCGCGTCAGGAATTCCGCCCTTAAGATGCGCCTCGATATCCTGAAAGTCCTCCGGCTCCTGCGTGTCGATATAGCGCGGAAGGTTCAAATTGTATTCATTTTTCTGAATCTCTTCCGTGGTAACGAACCGTGAAAACTTGGGCATCTCTAGAACGCCATTCCACGTGTCGATGATTTTACGGATGTCCTGCTCGCGCAAGCGGTTCTTGTTGCCGTCCTTCACGAACCCCTTCGACGCATCGATCAGGAAGACGCCTTTCCGATCGCTCGCGCCCGATTTATCCAAAACAATGATGCACGCGGGAATGCCGGTTCCATAAAAGAGGTTAGCGGGCAAGCCAATGATCCCCTTGATGTATCCGCGGTCGATGATGTTCTTGCGGATGTCCGCTTCGGCATTTCCACGGAACAAGACGCCGTGCGGCAAGATCACCGCACCCGTTCCCGTACTCTTGAGCGACTTCAAGATATGCAGCAGGAACGCAAAATCGCCATTCTTTTTCGGAGGGATTCCAAAACCGTCGAAACGCCCGAAGGGGTCGCTCTCGGGCGTAAAGCCGTTGCGCCACGACTTAAACGAGAACGGCGGATTGGCGACAACGTAATCGAACGTTTTGAGGGCGCCATTATCCGTAAAGAGCGGGTTTGAGAGCGTGCTCTGCCCTTTCTTGATTTCCGCCGTCGATTTATCGTGTAGCCACATGTTGAGCGTCGCGAGCCCGGCGGTCGCGTTATCGAGCTCTTGCCCATAGATGGAAATGCCGCGCGGCGCCTCATCGGCTACCTTCAAGAGAAGGGAGCCGCTCCCACAGGTTGGATCGTAAACGGTCTGCATCTTGCCTACCGCCTTATTCGCGTCGATCACTTTCGCCAGGATGCGTGAAACCTCTGCCGGAGTATAAAATTGCCCCTTACTCTTCCCGGATTCAACGGCAAAGTGCTTCATCAGATACTCATAGGCATCGCCTAAGAGATCGTCCCCCTCTGCGCGATTCTTGCTGAAATCCAAATCCGGATTCTCGAAGATGGCGACGAGGTTGGAAAGTCGATCGACCATCTCTTTTCCATTACCAAGTTTTTCGGGATCGGCAAAATCAACCGCATCGATCACGCCTTGCAAGTCGTTGGCTTCGGCGAGCTTGGATAAAACCGCATTGATGCCATCGCCGATATGCGGCTTGCCTTTCAGGGCAATTAGATCCGCAAAGCCACCGCCTGCCGGCACTTCCACGATCTGATCGGTCTTGCCGGCATATTTATCAGAGACGTATCTGACAAACAGAAGCACCAGGACGTAGTCCTTATACTGCGAGGCGTCCATGCCGCCACGCAACTCATCGCACCCCTGCCAGATCGAGCTATAAAGCTGTGATTTTTTGATGGCCATACCGTTTATTTATCGTTAGCGCCAGCATATTCGAAATTTTCGCCAATCTTCCAAACGCCTTTCTCACGAAAAGCGGGGATATTTTGACGACGGGCTGCGTTCGTTAGCGCGGGACCGGATTTGCCGTTCTTCTTGATGTATTCGGAAAGCGGGACAATCTTCTCACCCTTCAAATACGTGATTCGTTTGTGGAGCGATTCCGTCAGGCCAAGGGAGAGCACTTTTTCCATCGTCTTGGCGTTTTTCCCGTCTCGGTAGTCGTTAAAAGCCCTATAGTATTCCTGTTTTTCACGATCCCGAATGATGATCATCGGAAAACCCAGCCGCAGAAGCTGAAAACAAATCAGAATGCGGCCAATGCGTCCGTTCCCGTCATTAAACGGATGAACATTCTCAAAATCCAAATGAAATTTTGCGATCTTATCCAAAAAGTATGCGGAAAGGTCGCTGGTATAGACGGCGATCGCCTCATCAATCAAGCGCTCGACCTGTTCCGGAGCCGGAGCGACATGCGTACCGACGCGAACATATTCGCCTGTTTTGCGAAATCGTCCGGCGATCTTATCATCGATTCCGCCGATGAGCATCTGGTGCAAGAGCAAGATGATTTCTTTATTCACTTCGGTCTCTTTGGACTTGCCTCGAACGTATCCGATAACCCGGGCGAGATTCTTGGCTTCAAAAACTTCGCGCAGGGAGACGTCCCGGGTGACTTCCATGTCCAAAAGGATCTTTTCTGTCTCCTTCAGCGTGAGGGTCGAATTCTCGATTGCGTTGGAGTTATAGACGCTCTCTGGAACCTCGGCTTCATCCATCATGACCAAAAGCGAGTCTTTCCCTCTACGGAGACGGTCATATTCGGCTTTTAACACCTGAATTCGCTCTTTAATCGGCTTAGTGATGGCCATAATATTGGTAAATGGATGATACAATATATACATTATTTATCAATGAACGTCAATAATTAGTGAATATTGGCTATTATATGCCTACCATTCACTAAAAATCTTGGATCGACCAGGCCGAGCTCGATTCTAAGCTTGCTCAAAATAATGACCGTGCTTCATGTCCAGCCTCTAAACCACGCCCCAACCGTCTTCACAGTCCTTTACACCAGGAAGTCCCCTAAGAAGTGAAGCCCGGGAGGGAACTCATTCGTTCTCTTGATTCCTGGCCGCATCGCTGCTAAAGTCGCTCCGCCCTAGCCTGGAGAGGTACCCAAGAGGCTGAAGGGGGGAGATTGCTAATCTCCTAGGGGTGTAAAAAGCCCGCGAGGGTTCG